>SXGQ01022731.1_pt1 | contig 40524 bp, 53 predicted proteins | sample 3178371 | NCBI WGS metagenome assembly SXGQ01 (sample SAMN11356859, study PRJNA531348) | freshwater metagenome | isolation source: freshwater sample F1-20 | place: China: Fuxian Lake, Yuxi | collected 2017-12-25
CTTCCCAAGAACTGCCGCTCTGTGAACGGATCAGGTCGTTGTGGTTGACCGTAGTCTTCTTTTGGAACAGGGTGTATACAGAACCGTCGCCGTTCTCGTCCCACACATACCAGTCGCCCGCTTCGTTGCTCGGGCCGGTAGCGGAGAAGACGACGTTGGCAAGGGCGGAGCCCCAGTCCCACACGCCAGCAGGAAGCAGGGCGGAATTGAAGACTGCGGGACCGTAGAGTTCCTCGGCTACGGTGTCAAACCAGTACCACCCTGGTCCACCATCCGCGGGCGTTGGTGCCGCTGCACCCGTGGCCAGGGTCACCCAGTCCAGGGCCTCCCAGGTGCGCGGGGTTACGGTAAACTGCTCGGCCACGACCTCGTCGATAGCGGCCTGTACGTCGGCTGCGGCAAGGCCCGAGGCGGTGTTGTCGAATGATACCTGGTTAGCGGCACTGGCGCCACCACCTGAAACTGTGCTGAAAAATCCTGACATAAGTCCTCCTATGTTCTATCTATAGCCGAGGGTGGGGAGCCTACGGCAGGTAATCCAGGTACGGGACGGACCCTGCATCGGTGTAGCGGTAGAGGAAGCCGGACGCGTTGCCGCCGTCCTTCGGCACTACCACGAGGGCCTGGGACCCCGTTATCTCGAGGGTCTGGACGCCGCCCCCGAAGGTGATCCACATGGCACCGTAGTTGTTGGTGGTGTCCACGCCGTACATGGCCACGACCCCGTCGTTCGCGGTGAGCCCGCTGGCATTCGCGTCGGTGGGCAGGATGTTCGGGTAGGTGTATAGGACGGCCGTGTTCAGGTCCAGCCTGTTGTAACTACGGCTTCCGGTCCTGAAGTAGAAGTATGCCCCGTCGACCGCCGTGGTGGTCAGATGATTGGTTATCGGGGCCGAGGCGGTGGTCAGGGCGTTGCCGTAGTCATACCAAGTCGTACCATCATAGAAGTAGAAGCGGCTTGCGGCCTGCGGAACGGCGGGGCTGTTGAACCAGAGGGCGATACCGCTATTGCCGGCGCGTGCGGCTGTCGAGGTGCCGAAGGCCGCCGCCGACCAGTTGACGTTCGGGCTCGAGGTGGGTAGGGCGACCTCGACCACCAGTCCGCCGCCGTCGACCCTGAGGAGCACGCTCGCACCCGTCGAGGTCTTGGTGGCGGTTGACCAGATATAGCCGTTGAAGGTGCCGATGTTCTGCACGTTCCGGTACCCTGGCGTGGTAACGCCGGTTCCATTGTAGAATACATGGTGCCCATCGTTCCCCGTGCTGGGAAATGCGAACACCCACGGGCCAGCCGGTCGGGCAATGAGGCCGAGCATGTTGGTGAAGTTTGTGCTCGGCCGCGGTATCTGGTATGTCGTTCCATTCCCATACTCGGTGACCGTGCCATCCGCATCCGATACCGATCCAGAGTTGTTGCCATCGGGGATCTGCGAATCGAGCAGGCCCTGCGTGCTCTGAAGGGTGCGCGGTAGGCCCAACTCGAACTGCGGGTTTGTGAAGAACGCCTGCTGAAATAGGGTGCTCGTTAGGGTGGCCGTCTCGTCGGGGTTGACCTGCCCGATCCTAAACCGCTTACCATCCGATCGGCGCCGCATGGTGATGACGCCGTTGCTGTCTATACAGATCTCGACGGGGTCGCAGTCGTGGAATGGGTCGTCTGGTCCAACGTATCCCTCGTCATCCTCCTGGTCCTCCCGACCCTCCACCTCTGGATCCGGTTCATCACCAGGTTCCCCATCGTCTGGAGTGTCATCTTCCTCATCGTCCTCCGGCTCATCCCAGGGGCTATAGTCGTCTTCCTCATCGTCCTCCTCCTCCTGGACGGGTTTTGGATCGTTTTTGACCTTACTATCATCCTTGGGATCGTCGGGCCTGTAGTATGCGGTGACCACACCAGGGGGGCTGATGACTGTCAGGGATAGGGTAAGTGGGGCATTCAAAGTATAGGTAATCGAGGTCAGCGTCGTGGATATGATCGTGAATATGCCGTCAAATTGGGTGTAGGAGGTGCCGTATACCTGTATCTGTGATCCCGCGACGAAGTCATGGGCAGAGGTGTAGATCGTGCCGGTTGCACCGTTTCCCTCCAATTCTATGATTTCCCCATCCTGGGCAACGATGGTATCGCTGGGGGCTCCCGTATCATCGGTAGGCCCTGTCAGTTCGGTGCCGAGTCCGTGGTCGACGCTCCCCGTGGTATTGCTTGGATCCTTGGGATCATAGGGAAGAACACCGCTGCTGTCGCCGCCGCTGGTGTCAATACCAACCTCGCCAATCGTCCCACCACCGAGGTCGTAATCCTCCTCCTCCTCGTCGCTATACCAGAATCCGTCAGACATCCTTCTCACCCCCCAACCAGATTACGTGCCAGGGTTCGGACTGGAGTTCCCACCCGAAGTTGAATCGTGCAGCGTTTGTCAATAGCCAGCGGAGTGCCTTCTGGTCGATGGATCGCACCGGCCACTCGAACGCCTCGTCACCGTCGGCGTCGATCGCCAGATCGACTGCGCAGCCCCACCCGTGATTACTAAAACCAGGTGTAGCCGCCTGAGCAGTATTTGGTTTCTGGTACCAGACCTTACCCTGCCAGCGCTTGGTGGGGCGGCCCTTGAGGACCTCGGTGGTGTATCGCGCCTTGAAGAGGGCGACCTGCTGGTCGTAGGTGCGGTAGCCCTGTGATAGTGAGAGGAGGATGCCATCGTTCCAGGCGGCCTCGCGCATCGCGTGCCAATCTTCGGCCGCGCGATGGTATAGTGTTCCGGTTGGTCGGATCTTGCGGAGCAACGCCGGATCAATCTTGCCGTTCGACTGTCCCTTCAGTTCGCTCGGTAGGCGGAACTTTCGGATATCAAGTTTGGGGGTTTTCATTTTTCGGACGACCCCCCCGACGACGCTTCAATTCGCTTTCGAGCCTCTGCACATGCGCCTCGAGGTCGGCAACGCGGGCGCGTAGGGTGGCGTTCTCGGCGGCAAGCGCCTCGGTTCGGGCCAACTGCCTGCGCGCATCCTGCAGTTCATCCTTGGCAATAGAGAGTTCGCTGCGGAGCCATTCGATGGATTCGCCCTGCGCCTGCACCACGGACTGGAGGGACTGCACCGCATCCGAGAGGTCGATCGCGTTGGCGAGGCGGGCGACGTAGGACCGGACAGCCTTTGAGCGCACGAGTGCGACGATGAGCCCAACCAGGCCACCACCGCTACCGGTCGCTATAAGAAAATCCTGCAATGACATAGTTCACATCCTCACTAAGAGCCGCGGGTGGGGATTACCGCTGCTGGAGTTCCCGTATCTCGCTCAGATAGTCTGGGACACGTGGCCCCTTTCCAGCCGCGAGCGCTCGACGCTCCTGCTCGGCGACCCGCTCGATCGACCCCGCGCCCGCTCCGATCATCGCGGTCAGTTGGGCGAGGTTCGTTCCCTTGCGCAGTTCCTTGCGGAGCCAGTCGATGTCAACACCCGCCTCCTCTGCGGCCTTGCGGAGTTGCTTATTGTATTCCTCGGAGTTGTTGATCGCGGCCCGCGTCAGCGTCTTCTCGTTGATGATGGTTGCACCGTAGGGCGCACCCACAAGCAGGTTCAGCAGGTTGGATACCCGCTTCTCGCGGTCGACCGGAAGCCCGAGGGATGACAGGAACCGGCGGGCGGTGCCGTAGTACGGGATGAGTGTCCGCGCCTGCCCCTGGATGAGTTCGAGGTCCGAACCGTACTCGTATCCGAGTTCGTAGTTCCGGCCGGTAATGAACTCGGTGGGCGTCTTGATAACGGGGCCGAGCGATGACATGATCGCATCCCGCCGCGGCCACGGGATCGGGAGTCCACCGATAAAGACGGTGCCGAAGAACCGGTCGGCGTCCTGCATCGGCAGTTTAGGTGTAAGACCGAGGTACCCGCTACCGGCTTTGATGGCGGTGGCGAAGCCGCCGTTGATCACCATGTAGTCGGGCAGGTAGTCGTTGATCCACGATGCCTCACCATCCACCTCAAATGCCTCACGGAGTTCTGCGTTTGCGGTGTAGAGTTTGGCCACCTGGTCGGATGCAAGGAACGCAGCGCGCAGTTGCAGCGGAACGTTGTTGCGGGTCCAGGTGTAGAACGGCACGAGGCGCTTGATCCACACCTCAAACTCGCTGAGATCCTGATAGTCGAAGTGGAGCATGTGCACCAGGTCCATCGCGGACTCGAGATCCCCGAACCGCTCGAAGCCGTCGAGGAATGCGGCGAACCTTGGGAAGAGTTCGCTCAACTGTGCGATATCGTTGAACACACGCTGTACGGGGTTGCCGAGCATAAAGGTGACGAACGCGCGATACTTGTCCTCGATCGGTCCGGTCGGCTCGCCCTCGAAGCGGAATTGGATACCTGACCGCCGTGTCAGCGGCTCACCGATGTTCACACCGAGGCGCTGCAGTTCGTTCATCTGATAGAAGAGGTCGGTGGAGAAGTGCCCACCTCGGTCGAGGAAGTCGAAGAAGAGTTCGATGACCGGCCTGCCATTGACCTTGACATCGCCGATCTCATTCTCCAAACGCTCCTTGCCGATCTCGACGAGTTCGAAGAACGACTTGTTCGGGTTCTTCTTGGTGACATCGCGCAGGATGGTGACCGCCTTGTTGAGTGTGGCGGCGGACCTGCTGTGGTTGCGGGGTGAGACGCGTGCGATAAAGTTGTTGACCAACGCGCCCACCAGGTTGGTAAACGAGTATCCTGGACCACGACCGACCGTAACGCCGGTCTTCCATACCAGCGCCGCTGGGTCGTAGATGCGGGCCATCCACTTCTGGAATTCGGATGGATCGAGTTCGGCTCGGTAGAGCGTCTCCATCGCCTTGCGGATACCGGCCGGCGCAAAGGTATCCTGAATGGTGGATGGTATCTTTGTCTCGAGTCCGGCACGGCCGGAGCCGACCTTGGCGATGCGCCCCTCGGTCCTTTCAAAGAGTTCCTCGGCAGCGGGGGAGATATCGCGCTTCTCGGTTACCAGCCGCGAGAATGGTCCGGACAGGACCCTCTGTTCCAGTTTGGTGAGCCTGTCCAGTTCCTCTGGGCTGACATAGCGGCGGATCGACTTATAGGCGGTGTAGAGGTCCCGCATCGTATCCATAGCATCCGCGCGGGTGAAATCCGGCACAGAGTCGAGCAGGGTGTTCAGCCGGTCAGCGTTGGCTATGACGCGGGCGACCGTCATCTCCTGCTGCGGCAGTTTGCTGGCGAGGCGGACGATCTCGCGGGCATACTGCGCACCGGCGCCCGAGCGCTTGGTTGCATACCCGAGTATGCGCTTCATCCGCTCCTCGGTGGCGGCCAGGGTAGCGCGGGCAATATCCAGGCCCAACTGCTCGGCGTATCCCAGGTCCTTGCGTGGTTTGGCTAATGTCGATTTGATCTTGAGGTATCGGCTCTTTGCCTCAACGTATGACTCCACCACCTCATCGATGGCGGTTGCGCGGAGGATCGTTGTATCCTCCTTTGCCGCCTGGGCGACACGGACCGCGGCCTCGCGGCGTGCGCGTGCGGTGGAGAGGATATCGACCGCCTGGGCCTGGGCAGCCAGTGCCTCCTGGTATCGAACGAAGTCCTGCACCTGCTCGGCACCGAGTGTTTCCGCGAGTGCGCGGGCATCGTCGATCTCCTGGCGGAGGGTGAATACGAGGTCGGCCTCCTCGGTCTCTCTGGCGGCAGCGGCGTTAGCGCGATCCTGTGCCGCGTTGCGGAGGTCCTGCCGGCGTTGTGTCAGGCCCCGCTCCTCAATGCGGAGGGTTGCCTCCGAGGCCTCCTCGATAGCGACCTCCCGCTTGGCCGCGGCGCGTGCACGGCGGGCCCTGGCGTTGCGGATAAGACGGCCCACATTCTCAATAACCTGCTCGTTGCCGGATCGTCCGTAGGAGCGCAGGCGATTGATCGCGGCCGTAAGGCTTGGCTCGGTGCTGGCAACCATGTTGTCAGCCTGCCGCACCGCCTCACGCGCGGCTGCCTCGGCCTCCTTGGCGTCCCGATAAGAGGTCAGTGCCTCACCGCGTGTACCGGCCACCTGCGCCTGGACCTCCTCGAGTTTCTTGGGATCGAGCATCTCCTCGTACTTCTTCTCCATGTCGTCGAGGATAACGCGGGCCCGTGCCACCGCCTCATTGGCATTCGGGGCCATCTGCTTCGCGGCCTCATAGAATGATGCGGCCTCCTGTGTATCGAGCACCTTGCGGATACGGGCGGGGAGTCGGAGGAGCGCGCCGGTCTGTACCGCGACATCGGCTGCGCGCTTAGATGCAATAGTATTATGGATCCACCCGAGGTACATCTGTGCGACCTTCAGTGGGTTCTCCTCGAACTCGAACTTCCCTTCCGCGAGTTTGCCCGCCTTGCGTAGGCGGTCGTTTGCGTACTTGGCGTTGAGTAGGACGACATTGGTGCGACCAGGTGCATCCGTACCGAGGATGGCACGCATCTCTGGATCCTCGGAGTATTCGGCGAGCGTGCGCCGTCCGTAGCCGCCGGCGTACTGGACCTTCTCCCGCTTCTCCCCACCCAGGTAGCCGCGGTTCAGGCGGCGCTCATAGGCCTCCTCGGTGAGCATGAGTGGGCTATAGTTCGGCCCGAGGTCGCCCACATCGATACCAAGTTCCCGAGCGGTCTGGTGGTATTCACTCATGAGCCGGCGGATGTTCGCCGCGGCCGCATACCCCTCTGTCTGCGCACGCGTCAGGTTCGGGTTGATTGGTGCGGCGGGGCTAAAGAATCCCGTCTCGAGGGCCGCGAGGTACTGCTTCTCAGCATCGTCGCTGCCGAGGCGCTTGGCGGTAGCGAGCGCACCTGATAGTACCGCGTTGATCTCCTGGCCCATCTGGCTCAGTTCCATGTTCCTCGTTGACAGGAACTTCTTGTATCCAACAAAGTCGAGGAGGGTGGTTCGCTCCAGGTCGGAGAGTCCGGACTTGGGGAGTAGGCCACGCTTCACATCGGCGTACACGATACCAGACTTTCCGGAGAAGAACTCGGTGAAGAAGTTGACCGGCGGTGATGCTGATACCGCGAGGCGGGCCTGGTTGATACGCTCGATGACCTCGCCACCGCCACCCTGCCCACCGAGGAGCCGTTTGATCGGCGCACCCGTGAACGGGTTCTTGAGGAAGAGACCACCCGCGATCTCATTCGGAAGTCGGAGCATAAACTGCTTGGCCAGTTCCTCGCTGCCGAGGAGGCGTGTGGCGGTCTTGAGTACCTGGGGGCGTCCGCCCTTGAGGATCGCCTCACCGATCTCAAGGCCGAATTGGGAGTTGATGATGCCGGCCTTCACCGATTGATCGACAACCCCATCGGGTCCAATCTTCAGCAGATCGAGCGGGGTGCCTGGATCGATCTTGGTACCGGTGAGTCGCTGCAACTCGGCGGCCTGGAAGGTGCGGCTCTTCCGGAAGAGTTCCTCGCCGATCTCGAGGGAGCGGTCCGCCCTCCCCGCCTTGCGGAGGATATCGTCGGCTATCGAGAACATCTTCTCGCCCTGACGAACCGAGAGGACCGCGGCCCCCTTCTTGGTAAACAGGTTGACCGGACCGACATAACTGACTGGGTCGAGTGCGATATCGAATGCGAGTGCGCCGGCATATTTGCCCAGACGCTCGAGGAGCGAGTCATCGGAGTTGACCCTGAGTACATCGCCACCGGTTACCGCGAACTCGCCCTTGACGGCCGAGCGGTACACGGCCTCGATGGGGTCCATGCCCTCGGTCTCGGGGCCGCCGGCAATGGCGGAGCCGAACGCGGTGACCGCGCGGAACGGGCTGGTGAGGATGCCCTTCTGCTGATCGAAGAGGGTCTCCAGGATGCCCCTGCGCTGCGGTGGTTTGACCTCCTTGCCGAGTGCCTTGATGCCCTTGCGTGCCCGCTGGCCCGAAGCGATCGAGCCCATGAGGCTCTTGAACGAGTCGGTTGAGTCGGTCTCGATGCCGAGTTGCCGGCGCTGCGCGCGCTCCTTTAGCCTCTCAGATACGGCGGGTGAGATGATGAATGGATCGGCCACAGAGGATCACCCCTGCGCGCCATAGAGACCAAATCGAATTGATGCGTTGAGCGGGTCCTCGGCTACGAGGGCCTTCATTGCACCACGTAGTGCATTGTCGTCGTTCTTGCTCTTCCAGCGCACGTTGGCGATGCGGGCCCATACCTTCTTCTGATCGTCGCTTGCGGACGCGAACGACGCGTCGACCTGCGCCCTGGCGGCATTGGAGGCCTTCTGGATATTGCTACGTGTTGCGGCATCGCCCCGCGAGGCCTCCCAGATTCGCAGCGCACGCTCCTGCGCGGCTCCTCTCTCGCCGGCCTCGAAGGCGCGTCGATCCTGGGCCTCGGCCTGCTGGGCCTGGAAGAGTCGTTCGGCTGCCCTGTTGGAGGCGGCGAGGCGCTGCTGCGCGGCCATCATGTTGATCGCGTTAACGAGGTCGCTTGCGGCAGAGGCGCCGTAGCCGGCCTGCGAGCGGGCCATCGCCTCGAGTGCCTGCGCATCAAGTGTGGCCTCCTGTCCGAGATAGTCGGCGAGACCGCCGCCGTAGGCGGTGGTAACATCGGGTGCGGTTGCCATCTCCCCGCTGACGCCCGTGAGTCCGCTCACGTCGACGCCGCTGGTGGGCACCTGGGCCTGCGCGGCCAGGTCGGCCTGGGTCAGACCCAGTTCCTGATAGAGTCGATCGATATCACCGGCCAGTTGCTGGCCACCAACCTGTGTGCGCTGGGCGAGGTTACCGGTACCCTTTGCGAGTCCGGCGTAACCAGAGGCGATACCGCGCCCACCCTGCGTAGCGGAGCCGAGGGCCTGGCGGAGGTAGGACTCAAGGTCAGCGGCCTGCTTGGCGTTGAGGGCCTCCACCGCGGCTGCATAGCCAGGCGAGGTGTAGGTCGACTTGAACTCGGGAAGCCCGAAGAGTTCCTTAAGGGCGCTCGCCTCATTGGCCTCGGCGATTGCCTGCTGGGTGGCGGTTGTGCCACCAGGGCTGGTCGGGAATGTAGAGGTGCCGCCGCCTTGATCGATACCAAGGAACCCACGCCAGTCGAGCGGGTTCTCCATATTCTGGGCGCGATTGTATACGGTATAGCCGGCGAGGCCAGCCAGGCCGAGCGGAAGGACGCTGGCCCTATTGAGCCCAATGGGCCTGGAAAGGATGTCCCTAATACCACGGCCACCGCCGGATACTACGACATCATCCGCGGCACGTCCGAAACCTGGCACGCCGCGGTAGATGTCGACGATGTCGTCGCCACCTCGTGCAGCGGCCTCTGCCACATCATCGCCACCACGGCGGAACAAGCCACCGAGGAATTCACCGGCCCTGCGGCCAGTCTTGCCCAGAACCTCACCAAATGCACCGTATGCGGATCCCTTACTCATTATATCATACCTCCGAGGTTGAGCCAGTTAAGCGACCGCTCTCTTGTGCGGTCGACTTGATTTTGTAGACGTGCGAGTTTGGCCTGCTGGATAGCGGACTCGTAGGCCTGCTGCGCTGCCTGTGTCTGCGTCCGTACATCGGCGGCGCGCTGTGCGGCGCCCTGGCTGATGCTGCCGAGTTGTGAGGCCAGGTATTGGCCGAGGCCCTGCTGCTGTAGGCCGAGGCCTGCGGGTGAGGCGCTCAGCAGGTTCTCAGCCGCGGCCGATTCGGCATCAACGAGTGAACCGATATAGCGGCCACGGGCGGCGCGCTCAGCGGCGGCGTCGGCGAGTTCGCCCTGCAGGCGGTACTGCGACAATTGATTCTGTGTCCCACCGAGTGCGCGCTGCGCATTCAGGAGGGCGGCCTCATATGCGGCCTGTGCGGCTGCATCGGGCCCGAGGAGTCCGGCTGCTGCAGCGGCACCCGTGCCGTCTACTCCACCGGTTGATCCAACTCCGCCGATATCACTCACACCGGAAACAGGCGCTGCACCTGCATCAACCGTGCCGGCACCACCGGTTGCCACGGAGCCAGGGGTTGTCGTACCAGCGGGGGTACCGGCTGGTGTAGTGGCCCCAGGTTGGCGCGTGGGCAGCGCCCCGCCAAGTCCACCGGTCTTTGCGGCAAAGGCATTGTACAGGTTCGGGAATTGCCGACGCAATTGCGCCATCTCTGCGGCACTCAGGCCGGTTCCGTCCGACGTAAACTTTGCCACCGCATTTGGATGCATGGCGGCGAGGGCCTCCTTAAATGTGCCGTACTGTCCCGCAGCGGCATTCGCGGCCGCGATCCTGGCCTGCTGCTGCGGCGTGATGGTCTGTCCACCACCGCCCCCGCCACCCGTGGTGGGCGTGGTCTGACGAGTGAGGCTCTGCTCGTAGCGGTCCGCGGTTGTGAACCCAGCCGGTGTCCGCTGGGTCGGTACCGTCTGAAGCCGGCGTTCGATGGTGTCGGCGCTACCACTGAGGCGGGCTGGCTGTGTCATGGTCTGCAGGGCCCGTTGCTGTGGGGCCTGCGCATTGGCCGTAGCCCCTCGAAGTATACCCTGACCGAAACTATAGGTTGGTGCAGCAACATCTAACACCTTGGTGCCTTGAACCAGGCTGCGGGCCAGTGGATTAGCCAACTTTCCAAGTAGTTTTCCCTGTGGCACAACGGTGGTCCCCAATTCAAATAGACCGGTACCGAGGGACTTGGCGGCCTTGCCCCAATCCCCCGATCTTGCAGCACCGTAGGCTCGGCGGAAGTCATCAACGCCGAGGAACTCATTGGCTACGAAACTTCCCGTGCCTTTTGCGGCTTTCTTCCACCATGGATCGTTCTGTGCCATATTATACTCCGTATACCGTCTCGTCTGCTCTTACTGGGCGCCGCATCGTATTGCCGGCCGTGTAGGACTTTTTCTTAGTTGGTCGGCGTACCTGGCCCGCAAGTGCGGTGTTCTTCATACCGGTACTGGTGGGTGGGGTCATGCCGCTCATGCTACGCAGGGCTGTCATCCGTGCAGCATCTTCCCGTGCCCTCCAATCAACTGATGGTGCACCCACATATTGGGAAGATAGGCGCTGCTCAGATATTTCAGGAGGACGACCATTCATGCCTACAGAATTATCAATCCTCGGGGCTGCAGTATAAACGGGAGCGTTGACGAGACGGCGTCCAACAAGCGGCTCCGGCTTATAACCAAGAGGTACCGCAAGGCCACCCAGTGGACGTGGGGCGTTGTAACTTGAAAACATAGACGACCCCGATCGGCGCTTCGGCGTATACGGAATACCTGTATCTCTATACATAAGTCATCTACCTCAATATCAGCCGCGGGTGGGGAATCAGAGGTCCCCGACCCGTGGGGTCTGGCCGGTCACCCAGAAGGAGGCCGACTGCAACTGAACATATCCGGTAAAGGTGGTGGTCGCCGAGCAGACCGCCTGTGGGCCGATACCGGCGTTGACGACGAACTCCCCAACAATACTCGGGTTTGCGTAGGACCGGTTGAGTGTTGTAGTATACTGGACATCGGGGAGGGACACCGCGCCGGTTATGTTAAGGGCGCCGGTGGATTGGACGCTGACCGTGTTTACCGTGCAACTCGTGGGGGTCGTAAAGGTCATGCCGAACCGGTGCCAGTTGGTGCGCTGGTGGCTGGATACATCGCCGGCGGTGAGGGTCGATACGGTGACGGTTAGCGGTACGTTGTCGACACGGGCCCGTTCGGCGTTGGGGGCCGACTGACACATCCGCATCACATTGCCGGTGTCGGTCGCCACAAAGAAGACCTCGTCTCGGGATCCGACCATTGATCGGATATTGAATGGCGTGCTACCGCGGGAGAGGTTGATCTCGGTCCAGCAGCCCTCTCCGGCCCGACCGTTGGACGAGGACAGGAGCGTAAAGCAGAGGAGGCGGTTGTTCCGCCATGCAAAGAGGTGTGGGCCATACTCGGCGACGTGATCGTTCTCGGTGGCGAGGTCCGGTTTGCGTGGGCCGAAGCGGTCCAGGCGCTCACAGATCGTTCCGTTCGTATACCAGATTGCTCCGAGTCGGTCGATAAACACCACCGATCCGGACTCGGACCATACGACGGAATAGTTTTTGTGCACCTTGGTGGTGCGCCTGGGGGCCCCGAGACCACCGCGGAGCAGGTTGACCTTGATGGCGCCTGGGTTATTCTCTGCCCCATATTGAATAACCCGAGATAGGTATCCGCTGATCTTGTATACGCCATCGAGTTCGGTGCCGGCGGTCGTGATGACGATGATGTCATCGTTGAGCACATGGATACCGGCGATCGCCACGTCGGTCTTGCCGATATTTATTACACCACGCGGGTCAAAACGGTCGATCTCACCGCCGGTTGAGAAGTAGATCGATCCGCGGTGCGATCCGGTGGTATCGTCGTTGAGGACATGCTGTGCGGTGTTGAGGTTGGAGATCGCCTTGATCTTGGTGCGTGATACGGTAGCGCTAACCCAGATTGTGGACCATGCGTCCGGCACCACCTGGTAGCGCCCCACCGAGCACCGTATGTTATAGGCAAACACGCGGCCCAGGGCGGTGAGCGTCGTCAGCGCAAGCGACAGTGAGTTTGAAACGGCAACCGTAAACGACGTGGCGCTGGGCGTGCTGGTGATTACGTATGTGCCGTTGAGGGATGTGTGCACCGCGGTGATGGTGGCGGTATCCCCCGCTGTAAATCCATGTGAGGTCGATGTGGTAAACGTTGCCACACCCGATGCGGCTACATATGTGGCGATACGGGCGGTCATGTTCCCGTTCGTCTTAAGGAACACGATGCCTGGCCCCTCGTTATAGATGACGCGGCCCTGTGTACCCAGGGTGGCTGGAAAGAGGGCCCGTGTCGGGCTTAGATAGAAATCCGATGAGCCCACGGTATCGTCTGCCTCTACACTGGCCAGGTATCCGGTTACCGGCTTTGGTGCGATAGTGGTGCGGTCGGAGCGCCATTCAATATCACCGAGGATGAGGATACCGCCCTTGACGGTGCCGGTATTACAACGCGGGATGATACCATACCCAGGGAGCAGGGTGCCGGTCGTATCGGTATAGGTGTATGGGTGAAACTTACGGCTCGGGGTATTATCGAGGAATGCGGGGTAACCGAGGATCGTGCCGGCGGTATCCACGCGTGCGCGGATATAGGTACCGGATGCGGCATCGGCAATTGGGGTCCGTCGGTAGTTGGGGAACGTGACCGCCTTCACCGAGTTTGACACCGTATCGACATAGGCCGCGATGCCCTGTTGGTTATGGCTGGGACCACCGCCGTTGAGTGTGGTGCTGTGGATCAGAACGCCGGTTGCCACCTCGATCTGGGATCCGGTATAGGTGTCGAGTGCCGCGTTAGCGGGGGTGGCGTTGCTTGGCGTCTTTGCAAACTTATAGACGGGCAGTGGCACGCTGGTAACGAACTTGTAGTCGGTGTTCGAGGTGATCGACTCCTGAGCGGTGCCGGCTGCGGTATAATTCTGGGCGGTCGTCAACTGGGTCCAGGTTACCGCGTTGCAGGTTGTGTAGGCGGCGGAAGCCGCGGGGGCAGCGGCCCACCAGAGGGTGCCGTTTGTCTTGATGCCAACGAGGAATGTACCGGCGGAACTGCGGAGCGGATACACGGCCTGGAATCCGGTAGCGGAGAGCCCGATCGTCTGGATCGGCCACTGGCTCTCAAAGACGCCCTCGTTGTTTGGGATGATGCCCTTTAGTTGGGCCCACTGGTTCGGCCGGAAGTCGTTGGGGACGGTTGATTCTTGGATGCCGCCTGTAAAGTCGTTAATCGTTACCTTCTGCATAGTCCCTCCTGATCAGATCGGCCGGAACCAAGGATAGTACTTCCTCGACTCGACCCCCTTCTGACCCAACTGGAATGTACGGTAATCGTGGTCGAGTTCATACAACTCGTACATACCATCTACCAATCCGCGGTACTGGGCCATGTAGTACTCGGCGCGGGTCGTGTCATCGGAGATAAAGATGAGGACATTGACCGCAGCGCGGTAGGCGAGCGCGACGTGAAACTGCTCGGCAAAGACCGGTGAATCGGTACCGAGTGCCATCTGCAGGCCTGCCTGCGTGTATCGGACCTTGACATCCTTATCCTGGTCCTGCTCGGGGGCGAAACGGAACTGGCCAGAGAAGTTGACATCGTAATAGGCACCGGCATCGGTCGGCCGGATACTGTCGAGTTCTGGGTAATTCACCATCTCCTCGGTTTGACCGTCGCCAGCAACCAGATATGCGGAGAGGACGCGTCGGGACCCGTTCGGCAGGTTGATCGTGTGGATACCGTCGACCGGTGCGGGCACGGCAACCGAGTAGGTGCTCTCCAGCCAGTCCCAATCATGCTCGCGGCACAGTTCGGCGTAGGCCTCGTTCAGCCATCCATCCACCAGGGCGTCGGTGACGACATCCGTTGAGTACGTACCGGCGAGGGCCCTGACCTGTGCGTTAAGTGCGTTTCTGTTCATCGAATCTCCGTAAGGTCTCACTACAAGCCGCGGGTGGGGAAAAGGACCCCCATAAAAGGCTTAGGCCCCCACCCCCTGTGGGGAGTGGAGGCCAGGCCTTCCTGCTACTGAGAGAATCAGTAGGTGCGGATGAGGACGCCGTTAGCGCGGCGCTCGGTGGTCCCGAAAGCGAGGGACGAGGCGAGCGGCACCACGGTGTCGAGTGTTCCTTCGATCGGCTGAGCGGGGAACGACTTCATGAACTCACCGGCGCAGTATGCGAAGCGCAGGCTGTCGGTGTTCAAGAAGTACGCGCGGTCGTCAGCGCAATCTGGATCCAAGCGGATCTCGAGGTCGCCGAACTTGATCGACGTGAAGCGGGTCTGGGCCGCGCCGTTCGGGTCGTTGTAGACCGTGCGGGCGATAGCCGAGGCACCGTTCGTGCCGGTCAGCCAGTTCTCGAATTCCTCGTACACGTCGAAGCCGACGATCACCACATTCGGGCGCTTGCGCGAGTTGCGGTAGATGTCGTTCGTGACGGTGCGGAATGCCTGGACGATATCGGCGGACGAGTCCGCGATTTCGAAGCGGCTGGAAGCCCAGTAGGACTTACCGGCGTCGTTCGGGTTGATCCCGCCGACCGGCACCCACTGTGCGTTCGAGGAGTCGAAGTAGGCGTCGGACGAGGCGTTGCCGAACACCATGTCGAGCGGCATAAGTTCGCCGGTGTTGAAGGCCGACGTGTTCTTGTGCAACTCGGCCACGATGAAGTCAGCGTGGTCGGCCGATGCAGCCTTGACGTATTCCTCGACCAGGTTCACGATCTGTTCAGGACCGGAGTTCTGGAGGATGTCGCGGTGCTTCAGACGGAAGGGGGTGATGATGGTGTCGGCCCATTCGTAGACCGCGGAGCCGAGGATGTCCCCCGAGACAGCGACCGAGAACGGAACGGAACCAGCGGCTTCAGACGAAGCGTGGATCCCCTTGTCGGTGTAGTTGGTAGCGGACAGGTTCGCCGCGCGAAGCGGGATGACCAGGCCACGACCGGTCTGCGACTTTGCGGACTTCTTGAAGAGATCGAGGACGGGGTGCGAAAGGAGCACGTTGTCCACGAGTTGCTTCTCGTACTTCTGCAGAGTCGAAGTGAATAGTTGGGTGAATGCGTTGTCACCAAGTGCCATGATGTTTACCTCCTAAGGTATTGTTAGATATGGCGTTGATACTGGTCCAATCCTTAGGATGCCGGTCAGCCGATGGAGAGTTCCTTCATCGACTGGCGGATGATATCCTCCAGACTGGAGCCGCCTGTTGAGGGGCTTGCGCCAGAGGCGCCTGCTCCTGACCGCCCGACAGCCGAGGCGGCCTTCTTTTGCTTGGCACGCTCCTTCGTCTTGACCGCTGCCGCTTTCTTCTTCTGAGTCTCCTCGTACTTGAGCGCCTTGTAGGCCGCCTTCAGATTCGTCAACTCGTTGTCGAATGCGTACTGTGCCAGACGTGTGCGGAACGCGTCACGCTGTACCGGCTTGAGGTTCAGGCCCTCGGAGGCAAGGATCTCATCGATCTGCTCCTCATACTCCGCCATGGCCTGCTCGACCTCGGCGTTATATGCGGCTACCTCTTGCTGCTTCTGTCTCTCCTGCTCGGATTTTGAAACCTTGCGTCGCAGTTGATTAACCTCGGACTCCTTGCTCCAGTTCTTCCGAACCTCGTTGGTGATACCGAACATGTCCAGGAACTCCTTGTCGAGGAGATCGGCTGACGCCAACTCCTTGATCAGGAGCGCCACGGCATGTGTCGGATTCTCCGTGTTCGCCGTAAAGTGCGCGAGCACGTTGATGGGATTTTCCTCCCATGCCTCATCCAACTGTTGGAGTCCGCCAAGGGCACCTGATACTTCAGATACCGCCTTTTCGAACTCCTCCTTTTCGGCTGCCAGGGCCTGAGCCTTGCGGGTGTAATCCGCTTGACGCTGATATCCGGCGAGGGCCTCTTTGAGTGTTACCTCAACGACCTCTCCGTCTACCTTGACCTGGTAAGTCTCACCCAGGTCTGGATCCTCCTCACCTTCCTCATCTTCGTCCAACTCCTCGTCGACCTCATCGGCCTCCTCGTCGTCGAACTCTTCCTCGTCTTCGTCTTCGACCAGATCATCGATCAGATCGTCAACGGTAACCTCGGAGTCATCCAGTTCCTCTTCCGGCTCCTGGTTGACCGCGGCCTCTGGGGCCTCCGGTTCCACTGCTGCCAGTGATTCTTGAATGATTTCGGACAGTGATTGATTTTCCATACTTCCTCCAGTATCGAGTTCCATAGCCAGGTGTCCCAATAGGGGTCTGGGTTAGGCTTGTTCGCGGGGTTACGGGAATATAACCCTCATATATAGCCGCGAGTGGGGAAAAAAATTCCCCACCCTAACGGCGGTACAGTTTCTTGGCCGCTGCCGCAGCGGTCTCGAGAGTTCCGGTCCAGCGGGGAAGGAGGTTGAGGAAGGTTTCACGCTGGTCGTTGGTCATGGGGCGCATAAGGTCTGAGACCTGTTTGGCCAGGATTGGCGATATCCTGTCGTAGGGTCGCTGAAGTTGAGACCGCAAAGCAGGGTAAACTTTTCCGGTCCATTCGCGCGGAAAGTCGGCGTCTTCCAGCGTTTTCATCTGTTCCATAAACGCGTCAATATCGCCAGCCCATGCGTTCTTGATTGCTGCGTTACTGGAGTTTTCAATTTGTTTCCTGATTAGCGGATCGTACTTGTCGTAGATGGCGGCCTCGGCTGCTAACCACCTGGGATTGTTGGGGTTTCCCATGGCGAGGCGCTCGAACGCGTCGTTGAGTTCGTTTACGTACATCCCTCCAGTAATCTCGCCAGGCTTGCCGCCTTTCCAGCCCCAATCATCGGCTACCTCGGCAAGGGCCTTGATCGCATCTCTACGCGCGGTCATAGGCTACTCCTCGTCTTCGTAGTCCTCGGACTCCTCTTCGTTGCCCTCGTACTCGTCTTCCTCGCCCATCATCCACTCGTACCCGCACCTGGGGCAGGTCGCCATATGCGCGTCGGACTCACCGGCGTCGCCCTTGGCCATCTCCTTGATGGCATCGAATTTGATGGACTTATCCATCGGCTATTCCTCGGCCTGGGTCTTCTTCTTCTTCTTTTTCTTAGCGGCCTTCTTGGCAGCAGCGGCCTGCTCGGCCTCTACTTCCCTAATGATCTTTTGGGCGCGCGGATCGTTCTGATCGATCTCGAGGTTGATGTAGCGGGCGTCGTTGACGCGGCGCTTGGCGCGGCCCTTTCCGACGCGGGCGCGGATCAGGTCCTTGATGAACGGATCAGCGGTTCCGCTTACCGAGCCCTTGCGCTTCTTCTTGGGGGCCTTGGCGGCCTTCTCGGCGCCTTCCTTGGCGGCGGCGGCAGCGGCTTCCTTAAGTCCCTTGTGTTCGATGTTCATAAGAATATTTCTCCTGTTTCGGCAGCGGGTACCGGCGGTGCACCGAGGCCTGACAACTCTTGCATCATCAGACTGTTCATATCCGGTGGCAGCGCCTGCTGCTCAATATTAGCCGGCGGTGGGGAACCGGCGCCCATCATCTCTGGGGGAAGGCCACCTTGCGGCATGCCGCCCATCATTTCTTGCGGCATAGGCTGCGGTTCTGGCTGGACCAGAAGATGATCTGGGTTGAGGCCCATGTACTGCAGCGCGGTGCGCAGCGCGGGCTCTGGGCTATAGCCCAATTGGGTTAGTGTCGGCACGACGATCTGGAGCATCTCCTGCCCCTGTCGTGCACGGGTGGCGGGGTTGATCGCCTGCGTTGACCCACCCTCTGCCTCGATGGAGAACTCGCCGTCGATGTCCTCGGGCGAAACCTGTAGCCATTGCGGGGCATTCGGACCGGCAATACGGATCGCCTTGCCCTCATCCATGAACTGCTGGCAGAGTCCGAGGATGCGTGTGCCGATCTCTCGGCTGGCCTTCTCGACGTTTGACATCTTGTCAAGTGCGCGGGTCGTGGATGCGCCTTCGACTGCGGCGGCCGCGGTGGCGGGGACGCGTGATGCGCCGGAGATCGCACCCATCTGTAGATCAGAGATGCCGAGGATCTGCTGCATGTAGCCCTGCATCTTCTCCTCCATGATGAAGTTGTCGGCGGGGGTGGCCTGGCGCTGAACCGGCACGAGCACCTCTTGTAGGGTCACGTTGCCAGGCAGGTCGATGGGGATGACCTGGTCGGGCCGGTTCTCCTGGAGGGCCTTGGAGAGTTCTGGGGTCATGACCTTCTTGTTGATGAAGTACTTGTTGCCGACGCGCTTGAGGTCGTTGATCTCGGCGACCATGATCTCGTTGACCATCAACTGGATGCCGGCGATGTTCTCAACATCACCGAACGACCAGCAGGTGGACCCGCCGTCAGAGAAGTTGCGCATGTGCACGAACGGCGGATAGCGGTGGGCGTAGGGGATCTCGGCCTCGTAGAGCGGGCGCTCGGCGTCGAGTTGGAAGACGCAGAGGTAGCGGTTCTTCATATCGTAGAACTCGTAGATCGTTGCGTAGTTGAAGACCGCGGGGAGCCCCTCGGAGCGCATCTCGAAATGCTCGAGTGTGTTGCGGTCGGCATAGTTGGTGTCGACCACCAGGTCCTCTACCGCCTTGCGGTCGAAGAGTTCGTTGGACTTGATATCCTCCACGGGGAGGCGGAGCCGCTGGCATACCCAGCGTGCGGTGTTAAGGCGGCGTGCGTCGGCGGGTAGGAATATGTCGTATGGCGATACGTACTCGACGTACGGCTCATCGGTCTCGACGAGTTCCTCGGTGAGGGACACCGCGTCGATGATCTCCTTGACGACCTCTTCGTCGAACTCAAGCCCGCTCTCCAGTGCAACCTCGGTGGCGGCTGCGACGAGCGTGTTGGTGTCGTATGCAATGTCATCCGCGGCGCGGTCCACTGTGGATTCGGTGTAGGACCATCCGACCTTGCAGAACCCGTTTCCGACGACCACCATGTCCTGTGTCATATCGCGCAGGACCTCGGTGGCATTCGATCGGCGCCAGAAATAGTCGAGGACCGCTTTGGCTACCTGGCCGTTCTGCTCAACAACAAGTGGATCACCGTCGGTCGGGGTGACGACAAACTTCGGGTCGCGGGCCGCAATAGAGTTGATGAGGAGGGTGAGGTGTGGGAGGACCATGTTGACGGTCCGGAGGAATGCGCCAGGGATCGGGAACGGGAGGATCCGGTTAATATCGACCTGGGTCAGTTCACGCTGGGCGCCGGTGCGGTACAGGGCCTCGAGCATGCGCCAGTGTTGGTGCGCGGGCTCCATTCGTCGTACCGCATCGCGGATAACCGCCTGCTTCTCCTGGAGGGTATACATTTTTGTTTTAGCCACGGTAGCCTCTTGGTATCTGTAGTAATTCTGTTGCCATCACGAATGACTCCATCGAATGGCGCTGTCGTTCTTCTTCCTCAGCGATCGTCTCCATGCGCGCATCCCTGATGCGGGACAGGTTGATCGTGGTCTTAGGCTTCCAAACAACATCCTCAATAATAGCCTCGGCTGGGGAGGCCTCGGTGTATTCCTCGATAAGTATCCAGAGTGCGATAGCCAGGGACATGACGAGGTCGTCGTGGCAGCCGACGTCTGCGGCGTAGCGTATATTGCCATTCGCGGTCTCCTGGGCCACGAATTGGCCGAGTTCTACACGCAACGCTGGGTGGATACCGCTCAGTAGGGTCTGCCCGTCGGTGGTAACGAGGTACTTGGCGAGCCGATCGATGACCGCCCTACGGCGATCGACCGTCATGGGGAAGGCGAAGAGCCGCGTGCCCTTGGATTTGCGCGAACCAGCGGCGGTATGCATGTATGGGTTGGGGTAGTCGAGGTGCCGATGCAGTTCGTTGATCGGGAGCGAGCCCTGGCCACCTTGATCTTCGACCGCCAACTTCGCGGCCCACTCGCGGCCCGAAAAATACCGGCCGAGCCGGTCCAGGGCCGAGGCAAACTCGGTCGGGTGCACGATATTGCTGTGATAATAGCCGACGATCTCGGGATTACCCTCCTCATCGAGGGTCATGACGTGCGCGGAGGCGTAGTCGTTGCCCACACCCTGCGATGGGTCGGCTCCGATCACATAAAAACCCTTGGGATCGGGGTCAAGGGTCGTCAGATGCAGCGGACCGCCCTCATCGTGTACGAATTCCAGCGTATGATCGTTGCGCCACTCCAAATTTCCACGAAATGGGAAGGCGGTGTACGCAGTTTCTGGGGGCAAACCCACAAAACGCGGTCGGCCCGACTCACGGAACGCTTCTTCCTCGTTTTCGGGGTACTCTTGGAAGAATCTCCAGGGTTGGTCAGCAAATTCCCGACGTTTTAGGTCGTATCTGGACTTACATGCCACCCTGTGACCGCTGTCACCGCTACACCAGTTGCAATGGTCGCCGCATTTCATGAACGGGGACACCATCCAGGGGCGGAAGAACGCCACAAACTGGCTATCCCCGCGCTGTGCGGCCCTATAGGTCTTCGCAAAACGGTTATAGGCGCCTCGTGCGGTGCTCACGATCATCATGGAGCCGCCGGCGTCCGTCGTCGGGAGCAGTGTGCGGAGCACATCTTCCTGCAGGGTGGCCGGTTCGACGAGTGCGGCCTCGTCCCACAGCACAAATGTCGCGGTTTCACCGGCAAACACACCGTTTGTAGCGGGGCTGGCCTTCAGATTGGACACCATCCCGTCGTTAAACTCGAAGGACATGCCGTTGGAGGAGTCGTTTTTGATCTTTGGGCCCCTTTCCTTCATCCAGTTTGGCAAAAATTGGTAGGCAAGTCGGGCCTGGGCCAGGTTCTTGTTCGATGATTTCTGGGTCTCTGAGACGATCAGGATTGTCGCACCAGGTCGGAACAGGGCCAACCATAGGGCATGGGCCATTCCGAGCGTTGTAAAGCCAATCTGACGCGCCTTGAGGGCAATTACGAAGCGGTTGGTCTTGGAGAGGTTCAACAACTCCTCTTGGTAATCGAACAAATGGAAGCGGGTACGGCCACGCGGGTCCTCCATCGAGGGGATCCAGACATAGTTCTCGATGAAGTAGCCCTCGTCCATTGCACAACGGCGCCACTCCAGTTCCACCCACAGGCGGTGCAGTTCCTTCTCGCGCTTCGCCTCAGTCATTCTGGATCGGCCTCATCGGATATATCGTCGGCCAGAAGTCGTTATGCCACACGCAGGCGACATTGCGGTCGATTCGGACCTGCTTCGCCCCGCACCAGCAGACGACCGGAAGGTCCGGATCCTCTTGCTCCTCGTCCTCCTGCCTCACCGAACCGAACCAGTACTCGAGGTGCTTCTCCTGCCCCTCGCCTGGTGATTCGTTGAAGACATGCAATACAATCATCACGGGGCCTCGCATGTCCACCCCAATGCTCGCAACTTGTCGGCCACCATATTCGGGCCGATAGCGGTCAGTGCCTGGGCCACCAGGTCCTCGAGGTCAAGGCCGGCGAGATCGGCGGAACGCGACGCGGCCTCCTCCTCGACGAACGGCTTGCCGTAGGTCTTAAAGTACAACTCGAGATACTTCGGGTTGCCCTCCTTGGCGCCCTCCACGAGCGCGGCCTTCACGATCTGGTAGTCGCCCTCATCACCTGTCCCCGAACCGGCTGTGACGGATGTCACACTTCGGGCCTCACTCAACTCGGTCAGGCGCGCCTGAAACTCGGGCAGGGTCTTCCAACGGCGCAACGTGCGCGTCGACACACCATGCTTCTCCGCCCAGGCGGTTTCGGTCGCCACCACACCACGCTCACTCGGGGTCTTCAACGACCACACCAAAAAGGCGTCCATCAGATCATTCGAATTTTTAGTCATCGTACACCTCGAGTATTAAGAAAGGGTATACAGCAGACGGTATGGGCCGAGAGCCATATAACAATGCTCACCGTTGGGGGTGATACACCGCACCCAAGGTACTGGTTAACCAGTATCGGCCCAAAGGCCGATCCAGCGACCGGCCCCTGTATCGGCCTTAGGGCCGATCCGGTTACCGGAGCACCGGTGTACCGGTGTCCTGTACCCAGGCTTTTATATAAGCCGTCAGTGGGGAATTTTTCTCCCCACTGTGACAACAGTCACCATCTGGCTCCCTGGCCCCTGCCACAGGGGCACCGGTGCCCTTGCACGGTCCGCACGGTACGGGTATAAGCGGGACATGGTAGACGGCGGACACCGATGGGCAAAATGACCGCACCCTGTCCACCCGATCTCCGCAGGTTTGTCCGGCTCCAAAAATGGATCAAAAATACCGCTCAGATAGTATACATATACGCGCCCGCCCCCTGGGGGGAAGGTGGGGGGTCCGGCCCCGTGCCGGTTACGCCGGTGTGCGGGGGTCCGGTGCTCGGGGGCCGGTGTCCGGATGCTGGCATAAGGAAGGGGGATGCGGGCGTAAGAGCACTCTCCATCCGCGGCCACGCTCGGGACGCTTACGCCAGCATCTGGGTCCTTGCGCCTGCATCTCCGGCTTATGCCAGCATCTGACCCTTACGCCAGCATCTGGTCCTTATGCCAGCATCTGGTCCTTGCGCCTGCATCCCCCTGCTTACGCCTGCATCTGTTGCAGGTGGGGCCTGTGGACCTTGTGGCCAGATACCGTTAGGTAAGAAATTGTAAGAATTGACGAAGGCTCTGCCTGTAGTTGGCGCGGTGTCGGTGTGTGGTTTCTTAGTGTTTGTGCGTACAGTTGAAGGCGGTGCCTTTAGAGGCGGAGCCTTGGGTGGTTGAGGTTGTGGGGGGATGCAAGCGTAAGGGTTTGGGGTGCGGACTATCGTCGGTGTCAGCCCAAAAGGGGCCGACATCATTACAGAACCACAGGAGGTTCACATGAGTACCACCACCCGCTCGCCACGCGAAATCGTGGCCGATATCCTCGCCAACTGGAGCAATCCGTACTTCGGCGCGGTTCCCTACCTCGCCGCCCTCGAGACCCTCGAGACATGGGAGTCGTACTACGGGTACGACCACGCCCAGTCGCTCGGGCTCTACCTGCTGGGGAACCTGCAGGGATTCCGCGGCCCAGAGGCCAAGCGCCTCAAGGCCGAACTGAAGGCGGCCACCATCCGCTAACAGGGATGCTGGCGCAAGCCTGCCCGCGCCGGACGGTATCCGGCAGTGCCACTGGCAGACACTCGGGTTCGAGTCCCGAGGGCACACGAACGGTGGCACCGACCGTACAATCGGTGCACTAACAGAACCGCAGGAGGTTCAACATGAGTAAGCAAGTAAACATCACCGAGTTGCGCATCGGGCGCAACATCGACGGGACACCGATGGACGCGGACCAGTGGGCCGAGTTTGTCGCAGCGGCACGCGAGGCCGCCGAGGAATTCGGCCGCGATATCGAGGCCGACGAATTCTGGGTGGAGACCCACTTCTCGGACGCCGGCCAGTACAACGGCCAAACCGAGGAGAGTGCCGTGGTCACCGTCTACTGGACGCCGCACGGCCTCACCACCGCTGAGTTTGACCAGTGGGCAGTCGACGAACTCGTCCGCAAGGCCGGTGAACTCGCGTGGGAGTTTGACCAAGAGACGGTGGCAGTCGTCCACGGCGGCCGCTCGACCTTGGTTGAAGCAACGGAGGTGAAGTGAACATGAAAGAGCACACCTTCACATTCGAGAGGGCACAGGTACGCGAGGAGAACCCTTGGCAAATCGATGTCCGGCTCCGCATCCTCGACGAGGACGGGGAGGAAGTCGGGAAACTCAGACTGGACCTCTTCAATGACTACGAAATCCTGAACTGGGAGGACGCCTGCAACTTCTTCGACGGGGACGATTACCCGTGGTTCCTGCGGGACCTGCTATCCCTTCTGGACTCCGTGGGCTACGAGTGGACCGGCGAAGTGTGGGGGAGGAAGTGAACATGGAGACCACCTACGCCATCGTCCGCATCTACCGACCCGACCTTGATCGACGCAACCGAGTGGTCCGTCGCGGCCTCACCCTCGCGGAGGCGCAGGCGCACTGCCAGCGACCCGACACGCGCGGGGAGGGCTGGTTCGACGGCTACGAAGAGGAGCGTGTGACGCCCGTCACAGGAGGTACACCCACCCTGTGACGAATGTCACGCCCGAACCCACCCCCTTGTGACCAATGTCACCAGACCAGATGCAGGCGCAAGGGGGTGCGGGTCCGGACAGTCATACCTGTAAGACCGGAGCACACAGCGGACCTGTGGGCACAGTAATCAACCGAACCACAGGAGGTTCAAAATGAAATACAAATTCACACCGTTCCAACGCGAGGCGCTGGAGCACCGAGCCGAGTCGTACTGCACCGTCGAGGTGCTCGTGTGCGAACTCGAGAACACACCCGAGTGGGCAGAGCGGTTCGCCGCGGACCCGACTCTCGCGGGCAAGACCTTCGGCGAGGCGGCCATGGCCGCTCACGAGGAGGCAGGGGCCTGCCTCAGTCAATCGTTCGACCCGCTCGCACTGTCGTGGCTGACCTTCGAGGCCCTCGAGGACTACCTCAGCGGCTCGACCTTCTTCGACATCGCGTACGATATGGTGGGCATCGATGCGGCGCGCGTGGCTCGCAGCCATCAGGCCCTCGAGGCCCGGTTCCGGCAGTGGGCGGACCTCCGCAAGGAGGCCGCGGCCAATCCGCCGGCACCGGTTCCGGCCGGCTCGTACCGAGTCGCCGTACTGCAATCGATCTTGGACCTCGACGAACTGGAGCAGATTTTCGAGTGGCGGTGCTTCGAGTCCGCAAGACCGAGCAATTCCGAGGCCTTCGAGGCCGACGGCACGCCGACCGCGGCGTACACCTTCTACCTCAAGACGCGCGGCCAACTCGAGGTGGCGACCGACAAGCGCTACCGAATCGTCGACCTGACCGAGGCCGAGATTCAGTGGCTCTATGAGGAGATTGACTACTGGGCAACTTGGAATGTCGATCCCCTCGTATTCGATTCATTCGATATGGACCGCCTGCGCGGACTCGCCCTCCGCAACAAGCGGGACTCATTCGCACGGGCGGCCCGCAAGGCCGGCTTCACCGGCACCCTGAAGGGGAAGGTGGGCTGAGATGCTGGCGCAAGCGACGGCACACCGGACAGTCAAGAATACCGGCGCACGCAGCGGACCTGCGTGCAACGCTCAACCAAACAAAACCATAGGAGGTTTCACAATGAGCAAACTACAGACACCCGAGGCCCTCGGCCTCGAAGCAACGCGGCAACTGCAGAATGTGGTCGCCATCCGTTGGTTCAATGCGGCACCGAGGGTGAACCTCTGGAGCACGACACTGGCGGACGCCTTCGCGGCGTACTTCGCCGGCGACCTCGACCGTCGGGTCGAACTGCCGGAGGAGGCCTCGACCCTGACGGGCGAGACCACCGACGGTGCTTGGACCATCCTCGAGAACTTCAACTTCTGGCTCGGCCGCGATGTCATCTACGACATCATCGCCTTCGTCAAGGAGGAGAACTAACATGACTGCAGTCATCAAGAACAACGGACTGACCAATTCGATCGTCGAGAAGTGGTCCGGCAATCTGGAACTCACGGTCAACGGCACGCCGGTCATCGTGGGTGTGGAGTACGAGGACGGCCGTCACGAGATGCGCGTGGACTTCATCCGGTTCATCGACAGTGGCGACTCCGTACACGGTGTCGACCTCGTGTGGGAACGGGAGGACGGCTGGCAGGGTATCCCCGATGCCGAGCAGCGCGCTGTGTCCCTCGCCATCGTGTCCCTGAGCAGCATTGACCTCGACGAATTGACGGTGGAGGGCGGGCGACCGCTCTTCTGGGAGGAGAACTAACATGAGCGCAGTGTCCTATCAACTCGCCCGCGAGTATGTCGGCCCGTGGTACATCTCGACCGCCTTCATCGTGGTGCTCGGTGAGTACGAGACCATAGTCATGCGCGACCTGAACGAGGCGTGGCTGCGCCGCACACCGGACGAGACGGAGGCCTTGGCCAACCACCAACTCGGGTGCCAGTTTGCGCTCGGCCTCACGCAACAACAGTCTGACCAAGGAGGTGAACACAAATGATGCACGGCTTCAAGCAAGAAGTCCCGGTCGATCCCACCGCAAAGCCCCTCACTGAGGACGAGCGTGGTACCCGACACTACCAGTACCGAGTGCTGGAACTTATCATCGATGCCGCTCGCAAGAGCGATGTCGAGGAGGTCAAGCGTCTCGCAGATTTGATGTGAGCGCTGGGCAGGTCCCCCGTGCAGGGGGGACCTGTTCCAAGGAGTCCATCGGTTGTCCTGTCAATCGGTGGGTTCCTTGGAGCAGGTGAACTCCATTCCCAAACATTCACCAACTACAACAAAGGAGCAATACCATGCCCGAACAGGCAACACCAAACACACACCAAGGCTATGCCGCGCGGTTCCTCTTGGACCTGCAGGCAATCGCACCAACGGTGATCACCGACCTGACACGACAGGCTGTCGCACTGCGAGAGCAGGCCGTCAAGGCTAAGACCGTAGCGGAGAGGGATGAACTCCGCTTCGCCGCCGAGGGATACTATCTCGAGGCGCGCGCCATCATCGACAAGGAGTACGGACTCGATTCAGAGTACGGTTCCCGCCTCGATGAGACGGCTTACGAGGCGATCTCCGCGATTCGAATGCCGCGGTGACTACCCGACAGAGGACCTCCCGAAAGGGGGGTCTTCTTGTCTTATTGGGTAGTGCGCAAATCTGCACCCCGCTTGCCAGTGCAGATGTGACGGGGGACACAGTATCCACAAGGGGTTTACGGCTCCGCTCGTTTCCGCGAGTCGGCCGTTTCCCGTTCGATCTGTGCCACCGTAGGGGCTATAAGCACAATGTCCCAAGCATACCTCTACCGTCCGGACCGTCTCCGGTACTGGTACCGGCAGCCGCCTCGAGGCGGCTCCGGTTACCGGTTACCGGACCGGAGCCAAGGTCGAGGTAGGTATATTCGATGCGTCCAGAGGCGCGTCGAGGATGCTGGCGCAAGCCGTATACCCTCTGGACAATATTGATCAACCCACTAAGGAGGTGGAACCATGAATATCATAGCGAGTAAGATACTCGGCAAACACACACAACTACCATACGACTCGGATGCACCCGTGGTGCAGGAACTGCGTCGTCTGGGCTACATCGACATCCACACACTGTCGGATGCGTTCGATGGCGACACATCGAGGACGAGCCGCGCCCGTCTTCGGTACATCGCCGCGCTTCTTCCGGACCTCGACCGGAAGACCTTGAGCGTGACGATTACCGGCATCGTGGCGAACCCGAACCTCACCGAGGGCGATGTCCGCCTCATCCTCGACGGTCGGTCGCTCGCCGACCCGACGCAGCGGACCCGTGAGGTACCGATCGAGTCGATCCAGACCATCGGCCGGCTCCTCACAGCGGGCGTGTCGCAGGCGGAGGCGGCCCGTGCGGCGCGCGTCTCACTGAACACGGTCGAGGCGGTCGACGACTTCCTCGGCCTGACACAGGCCTATCAGGACCGTCTGATGGACGACGCCGTCCTCGCCGTGCGCGAGGGCTGGTCGGTCCGTGAACTGGCCCGTATCGCCGAGGTCTCCAAATCGCAGGCGCACCGCCTCATGCAGCGTGCCCGCGAGGTGCTTATCGAAATTGGGGAGGTGGCACAATGAGCCTCGCCGCAATCATCATCGGCACCGTCGTCTTCCTCTACCATGTCGGCCGTGCCGGTATCGAGGACGAGGCGGGTGCCAACTCCCTCTTCTACACCCTCGCCTCCGCCGCCGTCGTGGTTGGGTGCATCCTGTACCGTGGGGGGTATGTATCATGACCATTGAGCGTACCGACCTCGCCAACACCGACTTCAACGCCCGTGTCAATGCCAAGGTTGCCCTCGCTGAACTCGGGGCGCGCATGGCGCGGGCCTCGGTCGAGGGCGACACCGAAACCGTTGACATCATCAAGGACTACTGGCGCACCCGTCAGACATGGAGGAACCAATGAAGCAGCGCAAACTAACCACCGTCGAGTACACCCGACAGATCGCCGTGTCCATGGGGCTCGGTGGCTGGGTCATCGAGGAGTCTGAGACGCCGGCGAGCGAGGGATGCTACGCCGAGATCGAACCAACCTACGGTCAGCGCCATGCGAAACTCTCGCTCTGCGCCACATGGGATGAACTCGATCCGATCGAGCAGCGCGACACCATCGTGCATGAACTCATCCATGTGCACCTCGCCTCGTTGACGCAACTCGCCTACGATATCGTCGATGGGCTCGAGCCGGCCGCTACCAAGGCGTCGCAGGCCGCACTCAACCTCGCCGAGGAGTACATCGTGGATGCCATGGCAAACGCGTGGGCGCCGTTCATGCCGCTCCCAGGGGGTGGCGTATGAACGACAATCGTTTTACCGAAGCCCTCACGGCGTATCTTGAGTGGGAACTGAAGGAGCGCACAGAGGCTTTTATCAAGTGGGCCGAGGTCCTGAATCAGGTCGGGTCGTTTGACGGTCCAGTTGTAATGAAGGTTATTCTGGAGGAGTCCGATGACGGCCAAGCCTGAAGATGCAATCACCTCGAGGGCTGGTGCATGGCACCAGTCCACCCTCTCCACGATCCACGACTGCCCCCGACGGTGGTTCCTGACCTACCAGTGTGGCCTGCCTGACCCGAGCGGCGAAGCCGCCCGTGTCGGCACCGGCGTGCATGCGGCGGTGGAACTGCACGAGAAGGCCCGCATGGTGGGCGGTGTGCTCCCATCGATGGACGACATGGTCGACGCCGCAATCGAGACCCTCGGTGCGGAGGAGTACGAACTGCACGACAAGGCCGAGGCCGCCGTCCGCCACTGGTGGAAGACGAAGATGAAGGACAAGGGTGTGTCGCACCGTGAGTGGGTCGGCACAATGGAACCCGTGGCGATCGAGCCGTACTTCCGTGTCGCCCTCGTCGAAGGTGCGCTCCCCATCGGGGGGTGGATCGATGCCGTGTACAAGGACGATAACGGACTGTACCGCCTCGTCGACCTGAAGACCGCCGGCTCGATGAGCCGCTGGAAGGACGACGGGGAGGGAAAGCGACATCAAGCAACCATGTACGCCATCGCCCTGCAACTCTCCGGCATCCTCCCCGAATCGATCGACTACCTGCCCGAGATGACCTACACGGTGGTCAAGCCTGGGACCGGCGGCGAATGCGCGAAGCGCGTGAGCGTGCAGCCGGACCTCGCCGATGTCGCCGTCCTCGGCCAGAAGATCCGAGATGCGGAGGCCATGGTGCAAGCCGACCAGTTCCCGAGGAACCCCTCATGGGTACTGTGCAGCGAGCAGTGGTGCCCGCACTATGAGAGGTGCATGATTACAGGCGAATACGCTGGACGGCCTGTAAGCGTGCGCAAACGGCTCGGTGTCCCGACACCGGCCGCACCGTCAGCACAGTCCAGTACAACAGTTGCATTACCAGACACCATAGGAGGTCAATCATGAGCAACAAGAATAACCCAGCGACCAACTACAGCATCGAAGAAGATGCCGTTGTCATCGCTAACCCAACCGGCGGAGTCTCTCAAGTCTCTGTCTCGATCACGCTGAGCACCAAGGCGCTCGGCGCCGATGCGTTCATCAAACTCGAAGAGACCTACGACTTCGGGACCCCCGTCATCGAGAGCGAGGCGATCATCCGCCGCTCCGACATGGTGGAGATCCTCCGAGATCAGGCCATCATCGAGGCGAAGAACGTCGTCGACGCCTACCGCGAGGCCGTCGCCAGCACCCCGAAGGGCGCCGTCTCCGTGCACCCAGTCAACCCCGTCGCTGCAGCGGGGACCCAGGCGGGCAGTGTTGCTCCTGCCTTCTCCGGTCCCCAGGCCACCGTCGCCGTCGCTAACGGCGCGGCACCGGCCCCTGCTGGTGGAGCCCAATGGGCCTCGGTCCCGTCCAAGTTTGGGGACGGCGAACTGCGGTTTATCACCACCGCCTCATACTCCACCTCCCTCCTCGAGGCGGAGGTCGGTAACTGGCTCCGTCAGCACGGTCTCAACCCAGACGCATTCAAGGTATGGGACAACCGCCCAGGGGCCCGTGGCCTCGAGGCCGGCGTTCCGAACGGATGCGTCGCCGCCGTCAAGGTGAGCAAGGATGCGCAGGCCTATGTCCAAGGCGACATCGCCAACCAGGCCATCGCCCGCGTCAAGTTCAACTCGAACGGCTCGCTCTACATCTGGCTCACCAAAGAGGCAGAGGCCGCGATCAAGTACGGTGCACTGAATGGCGTGAAGTTGGAGGCCTGATCATGAAGAACAGCATTCAGATCTCAGTCGAAGACCTCGTCCTTCTCATCAACGCCGCCAATGCGGCCACCCACTTCGCCTTCGAGGCGGAGGAAGCGGATGGTCGTCTGGTGGTGGTGCGAGACCCTCTGACGAGGGATGCCCAGCCATTCGACCACGAGTACCAGATCAAGGTAAGCAACCTTGTCGACCGCTTGTGGGGATCCATCCGAGAGGAGGCCTGACCATGTCGGTGCACAACCTCTTCATCATCCCAGAGGTGCCCACCTTGAACGAACTCAACGAGGGCATCGAGGGTCTTGCATGGGAACATGCAACCCTCTTTGCCCAGTTGACCGATGTCGAGATCGGCTCCGATGAATTCATCGACATGCACAAGGGTCTGCTCGACCGGTACCGCGAGGCCGGCGAGCACCTGGCATTCGTCCAGCACACCGCTATGCGGCTGCTGCAGGCGCTCCTCATGTCGAACCGCGTTGCACTGGTGGTCGGTAAGGACGATCGCTCCGAGGATGTGAGCGGCAGTATCACGCTGCTCTCGCAGATCATCACCAGTTGTCTACTCTGGGTCCACGCCGCATACCCACTGCAGTGGATACCCAATGACCAGTGGGAGTACCTCGACGAAGATGCGAGGGGTGTAGATTTTCCGGTAACCCTCAGCGGTTCTGAGGATGGAGAGAAAGATGATGACTACAGATGAAAACAAGAATGTGTACACGGACGGCCTCCTCGACGAGGAACTATGGGCAGTTCGTCTGAACGAGGTGGCGCATCAGAAGCCACAACGCCGCTCGCAGGTGATGCGCGCGATCGAGAACAACTTTCAGGAGGACCCAATGCTCGAGGAGGAAAAGCCCCGTTTCAAATTGCTCACGCGTGCGGAACTGCATGCTATGCCGGACCCAGAATGGATCGTCCCCGAGGTGCTGGCGGCCGATTCGTTCGCTGTTCTTTACGGTGCGCCAGGTGCCGCGAAGTCGTTCATGGCGTTGGACCTTGCCTGCTCTATCGCTTCAGGCTACACCTTTCATGGTGCTGCGGTCAAGCGCGGTCAGGTGCTCGTGTCCGTAGGCGAAGGTCTGCGGGGTATGAAGTGGCGTGAGGAGGCCTGGACCTTGGCACACCAGGAGGCCGACACCGATGCCCTCGATCGTAATCTCCACATCCTTCCCCGTGCAGTGCACCTGCTCGAGGAGCGTGAGGCGGAGATGTTCATCAACACCGCCGAGTACATCGCGCAGACCAGCGACGAGCCGCTCCGCCTCGTCATCATCGACACCCTGGCCCGTGCCATGGTAGGTGGCGACGAGAACAGCGCCAAGGACATGGGCATGGCGGTCGATGTGTGCGAGCGCATCCGTCGTGCCACCGGCGCAACGGTGCTTGCGGTGCACCACTCCGGCGTCGAGGGCACGCGTGAGCGTGGCTCGACCTCGCTCCGTGGTGCGGCCGATACCTCGATCATGATGCAGAAGGAGGATGGTTCAAACAACATCATCTTCTCGCCGCGCAAGATGAAGGACTACGAGACACCGGCCCCGCGCCAGTTCATCCTCAGCCAGTACGGCCACAGTGCCGTGCTCCTGCCGCAGACCGTGCCCGCTGGGTACGTCCCTGGAGCCGTCTTCCGCAAGAAGAAGGAAGACTTCCAGTGGGGGAGGGAGCCGTTCTAATGAAACACATCTGTGAGTATTGCGCCAGCGGTTGGTTCTGCGACTGCGGTGCGGTCAACAACGACGACAGCGTGTACTACGATCACCTGTTTAACAAGACAATCAAAAACCCATACAACACCGTGGCAACACGACTTAACGACGCGATCAAGGCATCGCAGGAGGAATCATGGCACACATGGAACAAGGTAGGTATCACAACCTGGACGGAATGGATCGCTACGGGGAGAACGCTCTTGCGGGCGACCTCGCGGAAGATAAAGTCTCGCTTGTCTTGGCGCAACTGGACCGGCCGGTAGTGCCGTTCGGTCCGCGCCGTGTGAGCACGGCCCGTGCCCAACACACCACCTGGACCAAGGAGGTCCGGCATGCCCCCGACTTCCTCGGGTGGGGCCGGTTCATCGAGGTGCAGGGGAGCGACGGAACCACGGTCATCTTCAAGAAGGATAAGACCGAGGCCCTGACATGGTGGGATACCATCATGCCGGTGTTCTACGGCATCTACCTGCAGCGTCAGGATGAGGTTCTCTTCTGCGATATCGCCACCGTCCTATGGGCGATCGCCCAGCCTGGGGTGGAGGAGATTACCCTCGACGAGGACACCCGAAATCCGAAGACTGCGTGGATTGTACCGGTCGACGTGCTCCTCGAGCGGCAGGCAAAAGACGCTTTTGCTGCGACAAAAGCCGTCAAGGGTAGAAAGAAGAAGGTGTAACTATGGCTAAGTACGACTACCGATGCAGGGAGTGCGAGATCTACTACGAGATCGAGCGCTCGGTCCACGACCCCGAGGTGGACCTGCCCTGCCCCGCGTGCGGTGCCACGCTGAAGCGCGTCTACGGCCCCGTGGGTGTGGTGCTCAAGGGGGATGGTTTCTACCGCAATGACAAGGAGCCGAAGAACACCAACTTCTATCCCGAGAACGGGGCGACATTCTGATGCGTGGGCAGACCGGCGGCAGCAAGAAGAACTGGTCGTTTGATCCGGCGACCGCTGAGTCGATCGGTCCTATCCGTGACGCCCTAATCCACTACGACACCTATTTCGAGGAGGACCCCGAGGGCGCGTCCACCCTCTCTATCGTTCTCGACAAGATCCTCGATGACCTTCCACCAGAACTGCAGGAGCCGGTGCGGCTCGTTCACCTCGAGGGTAAGTCGTTCCGCGCGGCGGCAAAGATCCTCAAGATCGACCACAAGACCGTCAAATCCCGCGTCGAACGCGGCGTCGTGCTCCTGCGTGAGCGCCTGGTCGACTCGGTCTGGATCGCCGAGATGCTCCGCGGGTACATACCTAAGGACGAGATCATCAAGATCAAGCCACAGGGTGAGAGGGTCACCGACATCCTAACCTCCCTCAGGAAAGACAATGAACAAAAATAAGAAGCAAGGCACCGCCTTCGAGACTTGGACCCGTAAGGCGTTCAACGCTCTTGGCTTGCGCGCCCGTCGCCTCGCAGAGGGCGGCGCCTACGATGAGGGCGATGTCGAGACCTACCTCGATCACCCGACACAGCGTTGGGTGGTGGAGTGCAAGGCCACCGGTTCGCTGAACATCCAGAAGATCCTGGGCAAGGCCCGCCGCAAGGCGGCCGGTGATCCGGTCGTCCTCGTGTGGAAGCGCCTGGTGCGCGTCCCAGGAAAGAAGTTGCGCCAACCGGTAGACGGTGAACGCATCGTGGTCGTCCTCGGATGGGACGACTTTGTCCGTCTCCTGACGAACAACGCCCCCACCGGCGATCTGGTGGATACTACAACCGACACCGAGGAGGGTCAAGATGACAGACAACAAGATTAATGAGATCGTGAACAAGGTCGCCGCAGGCGAGGGGCTCACCAATGAGGAGGCGACGACGCTCATCGAGTTCACCGCCGCTATCGACCAGCGCGGGGTAATCGCCGAGAATGTGGTGCAGTTCGTCCTCGATGCGGCCGAGCATATCTACAAGGAGGTCGCCGAAGATCTCGTCAAGCGCATCAACATACGCGATAGCGAGAAGGCCCGACAGGTAATTGCTATCGGGAAGAAGGCGGCCGAGCGCCTCGTTGCGGTCAGTCAGATTTATGTCGCCCACATGTTCAATCAGTTGCAGGCGTCAGCCGCGGAGGAATCAGCAGTCGCTGAAACGGAGCCAGACATCCTCCTCGGAGAAGATCCGGCATGACCAATCGGTCTCGGCGCGTACCGTCGATCCGGATACTGTATAGCGGATCTCGGGTCTATTCAGGTCCTGTGATACCTCGGCAAGCGCCTGCTCCATCGGGATGCCCTCGAGGAGGCTCTTCATCCGCGCCTGCTGATAAATCTGGCGCAGGTTGATATCGGACACGGTGGCCGCGGCCTCGGGCGCAAGTTGATCGAGGATCTCCTCGTACTGCGTAGCGGCGGTAACGGTAAGGGCGGATGTGATAAGTAGTGAAGCGGTGATCTTAAGCATGTATCCTACCGTACGCGCGATAGGGCTATAACAAGGACTCAGATCTCTTTGGCGATATCGAGGAACTTCTTTTTCTTCTTCTTCCCCACCCGCTCGGGCAGTTTACCATAGGCCGACTTCGGTGTCTCCTCAGCGTACCGCTGGGCCACCTTCGGTTCCTTCGCATACAGGTAGCGCTGCTGCGCCTTCGACTTAAAGGGCATAGCCGCCCCCGAGTTGCATCATGATCTCACGGAACTGCTGCTGCGCCAACTGGCGCTGCATCTCCCTGGCCATCTCGGCGTCGACCATCGCCCTGCTCCCGATCGAGGGGCCTGGAACGCCAGCCATAGCACCGGCGGCATTCGCAAAGTCGGTCCACTGCCCAATCTCTCCCGCGCGTAGTGCGCGAAGCGCATTGCGACCGCCGCGGGTAAGTTCCCGTCCGGCCTCCGCCTGGCGGGAGAGGCCAGGGATGGCCTCGATGAGTCGGGCGCGGGTCGGGGACTTAATGGATTGTGCGATCGTCTTACCGGCCTTGCCGCCCTTGATCAGCGCGCCGGCGGGGAGGATCGTGGAGCCGACCTCGAAGGTGCCGGCGCCCAGGGATTTCAGTGCACGGAGCGCATCCCCCTGGGCCCCGTATTGGAGGGCGCGTCGAAAGTCGTCGACCCCGAGGAGTTCGTTGGCTACAAAGCCGGTCGGGTCAGCAAGGATGGACTTGGCGATAGAGACCGGTATGTCCTTGAGTATTGATAGGAAACTCATTGCTCCTCACTCCCAATAAGTCCGAGTAGGCTGGCGAGCGCGGCAACTTTTATAGCGGTGCGGAGGTCCTTATTGCGGAACTCCTTACGGAGCGCGTCCGTCGGCAGGAACGCCGTAGCCTGATTCGGATCGTCCATCGCCAGGACGGACTCCTGGTTTCCTCGGCGCGCGGCGCGCATAGCGGCTCGACGATCGGTGAGGATCTCCGACGGGTCGATCACATAGCGTTCATCGCTGCCGCGATACCCACCAAAATTGATGCCAGGTTCCATGGTGCCCTCGGCCACCAGACGGTCGTATGCGGCAAGCAGGTCGGCGTCTGTGATGTTCTCCGGATTGGTCCCCAGGTCAATTTCACCGGTACGGGGGTTGATCGATACCGAGTATCCGGATGCGGTAGAGGTTCCATCAAATGCGCGCGGTACGATAAATTGGCCGGACACGGGGTCATAGGTGAATCCCCCCGTATCAACCATGGTCTGCCGGATATTAGGGAGATCGCGGACCACGTTGCCCCGCATAGCGTTGAGCGCATCAAGAGAGGGGTCGCCGCCACCCCTGATCCTGCCTACAAGTGCCGCTATTAGGTCGTTTCTATTCATAATACACCTACTCTAAGCCTCTCTTGGGGATCTTGAAGCGGGGGATCTTAGAAAGTCCAGCGCTCGCCTCTGCAAATCCATAGAAACATCGGGTTCCTGACTTGCAAGGTATCCTCCCAGGGCACCGACAGTGGTCATGCCTATCAGGGCCGACAGCCGTGGGTCGAGTTTAACGCCGTATTTATCGGCAAGTTCCTTTGCGGTATCAAATCTGCGTTGTCCGCGCTTTTTGGCTTCAGCCAACGCCTTCTTCTTGCTTGGCCCAGGCTTTTTCTTTTCGATAGCGGCAACCTGCCTGCGCTCGTGGGTTCTCGCTGCTCGTGCCATATCATCAAGTATGGCCTTGGGCTTGCCCTCCATAGCCTTTTTGGTATTTTCTGCTACGGCAATCTTGCGCGTACCAATTCCCGTACCGGTAACATCCCCACTCATAAGATCACGCCAGATGGTCCACATTAACGATTGTGCCTCATTAGGTCGCATCCCCACGGTATCGGCAACCTCCTTGGTTACCCCGCTCCATAGGTTATATAGTTGATCGTCGTTGAATACGCGATCAGGCTCAACACCAGCGGCCTTGCTAAGACCAGTACTAAGGGCCACCTGATGAATATCGTTGGTAATATAAGCAGGATTCAGGGGATCAACGTAGTTCATTGCGTAGTTATAGGTTTTGGCCGCCTCCTCCATTCCTCCCCAGGATGCCGGATTGGTTACGTAATCCTGGTCTCCTATAAGGGAGTCCACAGCCCTCTCGATATTCATATTTCCGGCAGCGAACATGTCTCGAGGGTTACTTAGTATCTGTTCCGCGGCGCGTGATTCTACCTCATACGGCGTTCCTGCGCTAAGTCTACCTCGGAGTAGTCCTCCGATTTCTGGCGATACATCCCAGTCCCTGACCATCTGTTGAGAACCTTCTGGGTACCAGTTTCGTGCCACCCTTTCATCTACTGCAAGTTCTCTTCCGAGAACCTTAGGCAGGTTGGGGTTGGTGTGAAGGTTTGCTACAGCAAGTTGGTTTTGAACCAAAACAGGCCGAGCCTTTGCAAGGAATTTTGGATCCTTAAGTTGGCCCAGATCGCCCCAGTAGTTAAACCCAGGTATATATGTTATACCAAGCATCTTTAGTTCTTCGGGCCAGTTTTTATCATTGAAGCGCATCACAAGACCCTTCTTCGAGAATACTTCTCTAAGTTGAGTTGGGCTCATCTCATCGACAGTTCTCTTGTACTTTCTTCCCGTTTTTTTATCCACAAACATAGCAGCGTTTGTTCCAGCAGCCCTAAGCATCTTACGCGCCCGCTCCTGGATCTTGGCCTCAACTATGTAGCCGATGCCTCCTATTTTAGTCATCCGTGCCATATTACCACTTTACCCTGTCGGCCCAGTAGGCGGCCGACATCTTGCCTTTCGCAATGTTTGACGCATGTCGCGCCTTGAACGATTCGCGCCGCTTGCGGTACGACGCAGACTCGCCCCGCTTCTTCGGGGATCCGGATACGCCCTGCTGCCCAAACCGGATGGTCTTCACCTTGTCGCCTTCTTTGGCGACGACGATGTGCGACTTCTTCGGGTGGTTCGGGGTGCGCTTCGGCTTGTTGAAACCGGACACGCCAGCCATGCGCAGGATAGCCTGCCTACGAGCGGGGGTCATGGCAGCACCTCCTTGACGAGTTTTTTATAAATCTTCATAACATTAGCCGACCATGGGTAAGGCTGTCCCTGATGTGGCCCTCCATCGGCGGTGTCGGCCGAGGCCCACTTCACCGAGCCACCAGGCCCCACATACTTGCCGTTTACCCATTTGCCTGTGGCGTGCAGTTTGCCGTCCGCGATATCAACGATCGTGGTCGCCTTGTTTTTGACCAGTATCTCGCAGGCCCGCTCCACCTGCGCCCTGACACCGGCGTACTTGTAGGTGGAGCCAGAGTCGTAGGAGCCGACACCGAGGCCGTTGCCTTTCAGGCCGTCGCCTTTGGTGAACCAGTGGGTTTCGGCCATGCCGATAGCGACAATCAGTAGCGGGTCAACGCCGTGCTTGCGGCAGATGCGGCGCACCAGTTTCCAGTCGGCTTCGGGGATACCAGCGGGGGTCATGACAGTCTCCTACCAGCGCGGGAAGCGCGGTCAAGGCGGCGGGCGGCATCAATCTTGGCAGCCAAGGGCATACCGCCTTGAAGGCCTTGGAGAAACTCTATGATGCCTTGTGCTCGTGGGTCAACCGATAGGTCGGCGAGACGCTCAATTTCGTCTACATTTTTTGGTCGCAACTTATCTACTAAACGCATAAACTCGGAGCCAGCATCAGGTAATCTAAGATCGTAGACTCTACCAGCATTAAGTCGGTCTGTGAGAATGCGATAGTCCTGTGGGTCGATTAGGTCGTTTACTAACTCAGCCAGCGCGGCACTCATCGCTACACTCCCACTCTCGGCATACCCCGTGGCCTCCGCTCCGACATCGAACGCGTCCTCCGCCGCGTCATCCCACGCATCCACCCTCGCGGCATCATACGTGGCACGATCCGCGGCATCCCACGCGGCATCCCACGCGGCATCCTTCACCGCATTCCTCGAGATATAGTGCGCGCGTTCACTCATCCCTGGAATAAAGTCAAGCAATGTCCGCACCTGTGCTGCTTGTGGGCCGTAGCGAAGAATATCCTCATCGGTAGCCTGCACAATCTCGGGGAGCCACTGGATAAGTTTAGAGGTAGCCACGGCGATCCTCCTGCTTCTTCTCCTTGATACGCTGGCGGGTCCACTGGTACCAGTCGCACCACTCAGCCAGTTTCTGTGGCCAGATATGGTGTGGCTCATACGGCATCGTCAACTTGATACCCTTCTTCATTTGGCTCACAGCGTATGCCACATGGTTCGAGCAGATCATACGGCCCTTGTCATCCTTCCAGCCGTTCACCTTGATGCCGATCAGGTGCAGGACAATGCGGGCGATCTCGCCCCAGCCATACTTGCGACCAGCACATTCAGTAGAGGCTGCAATGATGCGGCGCTGCTCGAGCACATTCTCCCACAGGCGAACCACCTTGTTCGCAGGCTTCGTGCGGATCCGGAACCGCAGGCCCGAAGGGCCAGCCTCCATGGTGCGCCAGGTCTTGTCGTCGAGTTTCTCGTGATAAATGAATACGTGCCCGTACGCGCCCGTAGCGCGCCGGATCAACCAGCCGCTGAAACCGCCGCCGCCATCGAAACCGATGTCGCCAGGTTCAATCTCAAACCAGGGGAGCCCGCGCAGTTCGTCCACGGGGGATCACCCCACGGTGGCGTACCGGATCTGACCGCCTGCACCTGAAGAGATCACCCAGACTTCCGTCCATCCCGCGATGACGAGATCGGTTGGAAATTCATAGCCGACGTTCGGCCCGAGTGGGATACCGTTGCTTGAGGTAACACCGTTGGTGTTGCCGAAGTAGATGGTGGTCGATCCGTTGTTGACGATAACCGGCCGCTGGGCGGTACCGACGGGTACCTTGACGGCGGTGGTGTTGACGGTGAGTGTTGCGTTAATCATGAGAATCCTCCTATAAAGAGCCTACCGTGGGGAGCCTACGGGTTGTACCTGTGGCCGAGGCGGCTGGCGAACCAGGTGGTGCCGTTGTTAAAGGTGATGAACTTGAACCAGTCAAGTTCGCCTGCGTGAGAAGTGAGGGTTAGGCCACCGCTCGGGAACTCAATCATAGTGCCCCAGGTCAGGGTATACGGGCCGTCCGGACCCTGCTTCAGCATGACGCTGATCTCGGAGGACTTGTTGGCCAGGCCCTCGCTGTAGGCTATCTGGGCATTCATGTCGGTGGGCAGGTTGAAGGTCGTGTTGCCGGTGAGGGTCAGGAGGAAGTTGTTGGCGTACCCGACCTGAGCCTCATAGGTCCCAGAGATGTCTTCGACGATCTTGTCCGACCAGTAGCCTCCAGCATTTCTGGCGGTAAAGACCTCGAGGTTAAACAGTTCCGTTTGAACGTTTTTTACGCCGAAGGACGACTCGATCGATCGGAGGTCCACAAAGACATCTTGTCCGCTGATCTTGTTGCTCACCGCTTCCCATGACCCACCGCTCTGTGCGCGGATCAGGTCATCGTGGTTGATGGTTGTCTTCTTCTGGAACAGGGTGTACAGCGATCCGTCGCCGTTCTCATCCCACACATACCAGTCGCCCGCTTCGTTGGTCGGGCCGGTAGCGGAGAACACGACGTTGGCAAGGGCGGTGCCCCAATCCCATCCAGGGATGCCGCCGTCGAAAACGGCTGGACCGTACAGTTCCTCGGCTACAGTATCAAACCAGTACCACCCTGGTCCACCATCCGCGGGCGTCGGTGCCGCTGCACCCGTGGCCAGGGTCACCCAGTCCAGGGCCTCCCAGGTGCGCGGGGTTACGGTAAACTGCTCGGCCACGACCTC
>SXGQ01006485.1_pt1 | contig 40512 bp, 40 predicted proteins | sample 3178371 | NCBI WGS metagenome assembly SXGQ01 (sample SAMN11356859, study PRJNA531348) | freshwater metagenome | isolation source: freshwater sample F1-20 | place: China: Fuxian Lake, Yuxi | collected 2017-12-25
CCAACTCCTTCCTGGTTAATAACCATATTTCTTTCTACTAAACTTTGCCATTTTCTTTTTGCAGATTTGCTTAACTGAGCACCGAATGCTGTTTCTACATTTTTACTAAGATTAGGAGTTCCATCAGCGTTTAATGGATTTAAAATTTTTGCTAATCTGTCTACGTTAAAAAATTGAGCGTCGAGTGAATTGACTAATTCTACTGTTTCTTCGCCTGTTAAGTATTTAAAATTACCGTCAGGAAGCTCGTATCTAAATCTAAGAAGTATGCTTTGATTTTCTCTAGTCGCCAGAAGTCCTGGAGGAGCTATACTGCCTGCTGCTAATCTTTCATGGAAAAGTCCTTCTTTCATAATGTCTACTTTTCCATAAGATATTTCATCATAAAGAAAACCTAGTTTTTGAAATGTTTCTTCAGAAGTTTCAGAATATACTAGTCTTGCTAATTGAAGTTTTTTCCCCTCAAGACTAGTAAGTAGTTTACTTTTAGACCTAAACTCTACTGCTTCTGAGTCACCTAACGATAAATATTCGTTAATGTTAGATACAAAATCAGAAAGTGGGCCAAAACCTTCTATGTCTACGCCTGGAAAAGATTTTGCTCCAGTAAGTAAAGTAAATTCATTAATACCAAATTTAGAAACCCCCATCAATGCTTCATCTAGAGTATTGTAGACTTTTCCAGTTACGGTATTAACTAAACCAGTTTTAGTGTTATTAAATCTTACAAGACCTTTTTGATATATGTCCTGTTGTACGACAAGAGAAGTGGGTACTTGACTTATCAATTTTCCAACAACTAAAGAAGAATGGCTTCCTTCTATCATGATATTAGCCTCTTATTCCAGCCATAATATTTATCGAACCTGGATTTGAATTGTCCATAACCGGAGATATATTTCCATTTATTCCCATATCAAACATTAGTCTTTGCAACTTAGATCTAACATCTTCTTGAGAAGATCCTCCTTGGCCAAAAGTTGGATAACTGGGATTAACCAAATTTGCTTCTTTTATTTGCTGCGGGAAATAACCCATTTGAGACATTTCTAATCCCATTGATTGACCAATTTTTATTTTTACATGTTCCATATTTGTATTTGGATGCCATACTTCAGAACCAGGTCCTGGTAATTCATGTCTAGTAAAATAGTTTACTAAATCTGGTTTTCTTTCTACCGGTAGCCCCCATGCAGCTTCGTACAATCTTCTTTCTAGTCTTCCAGCGGTTGAAAGTATTCTTCCTCTTTCATCTTCTGGAGCTTCCAGCATTGCTTTAAAGTGTTCTCTTTTTCTTTTTGGCACTGCTGCAGCTAACTGATCTATTGATTTCGTATTTAAATCTGCACCATACATTGTTTTTTTGCTAGCTAAAGTAAACTGTTTTGCAGATTCTATGTCACCAAATCTTTCGGCTCTAGTAGCAGCTGTTTTATTTTTTACAAAACTTAATATATCGACGTACTCTTCAAGTGCCAATTCTTTTTTTCTTCTTAAGGGAAGATATCTATCCTCCTTTATCTTTTGAAAAGCTGAGTAACCACCTGTTGTTACTGCACCAAACGCTGCTAATCCAGTCTGCATTCTTTTCGTTTTGCCAAAAAAAGCAAATGCAAATGCGCCTACTCCTGCTGCCAATAAAGGATTTCTTTGAGTTCCTTTATCGTAAATTGGTTTAATAAAACTGTCAACTGGATTTTGCCACTCAGGAAAAGTCGAACCATATACGTTTCTTCTTTCCCAATCTTCAGTTGCTGTTTTCTTACCGATAAATTTATTGTTAACAAAGTTGTCTGTATGTAAAACCGTATCTTTTACAGATCTTATTGGATTAGATACTTTATCAAAAAAAGAATAATCTGAATACGGAGTAAAATCAGTCTTACTATTTTCTATTGAATTTAATTGTGCTCTTATCTGCCCAACTTTATTTCTTTCATCTTCCCCTAAACCCATTTTATCTATTCTTGAATTAATAGCTCTAAACTCTTTAGAATAAGGAGCTACGTCAGCAAGGATATCTAATTGATTTACTGCGCCATATCTACCACTATTGTCTGAATAAAGTCTATTAAATCTTTCATACCCCACTCCAGGAAGTCTTAGTTCACCCTCTTTTACTTTAGTGAATGGATCACCTGTTGTAAAATCAATAAAATTACTGCTATTTGGCAAGAATGGATATTCCTTACCCATCGTGTTTTTGATTGGATTAATAAAATTAACGTTTGTTCTCTCTTTAGGAATAAACCTTCTAACTATTTCAGAAGCTTCAATATTTCCAAGGGCGCCTTCTGCCTGAAGAGGTATATCTCCTAAGCCACCTAAATTTAAATCCCAAAAAGCCCTAGTTGTACCATAGGCTTTTGATGCTGATTGTAAGACTGATTTATTTGGTTCAAAATCATAAGAACCAAGACCAAGCGATGCTCGTAAATTGCCACCAGCAAAACCATATATACCAAATGTTTCCTGTAATCTATATCCAAGTTCTCCAGACAAAAACTCATTACTACTTGTTCTTATCGGCAGCCCCGATGCAACAATTTTTGGAGGCATGATCCCGGGTCCTGTTGGTGGACCAAACAAAACTGGTTGTACTTCATTAGAAACTGGAACTCTTTGATACGCTGCGGCAGCTAAAATCGAGTTTCCTAAACCAGATTGGTCACGAATAATTTTTCCTGCAGTATTTAACGGATTGCCGCTATTTGCCAACATTTTATTTGAACGAGAAATATTATAAGATTGACCCATGCCTCCCATTGGGGATGAGGCGACTTCGCTTGCGTAATCCGATAAAGGAGATATAAATCTAAGCGGTTTACCCCCATATGGTGCTGGTCGCGCTGCTGGGTAACTGACGTTTGGATTTCTTTGCTCTTCATATCCAACATTACCAGGTAATTCTGATGGCATGTAAGCACCGCTAGCGCCAACTGGTACATAGCTTGATAATGCCCTATCTAATTCAGGTTTATGCATTACTCTTTGTGGCTTAAGAACTCTACCTATAGTCGCATTTAAAATTGGTACAGCGGCGCCAAATGGTCCAGAAAAATATTCTCCAGTTACAGGATAAGGTCTATCTTGATAGTGTTTTTTTTCAAACCTATAAGGATCTAATGGTCTTAATGGAGAAAAATCGTTGTAGTATAAAAGTTTTTCCATTGGACTACCATAAGTGTCCGATGTAAACATCGCTCCACCCTGGAATCTTCTATACCAAGATGGCCTATAGTATTCTATTTTTCCACCACTAAATTTTGTATTACCTAAAGGCCAAAATCTTCCTTTTCTAATTGGAACTTCGCCAGACAATAGCTGTTGCCTCTTTTGTCCATAGCCCATTCCACCTGGGACAACACCCGACACTGCTGCTTGAGCTTCTGCTCCGACTCTAGCTACTGCACCTAACGCAAAAGGAGAATAAGCCCTTTCTCCTCTGTCGTCTTTGCCTGATGCATAACCGCCTATTGTTCTATCTACGGCTAGCGCAGTAGATCCTATGGCAACTGCGGGTAAAACTCTTTCTGCGTTCATACCCCTGAAGTACATATCAAGAGGACCATGGAAATTATCTGGATCTAAGCTAGAACCAACAGTCCCAAAATATCTATTTAATCTATTAAACCCATGAGATATTGGAACAGATGCTAAAGAGAAACCTTCTTCGTTCCCATAAGTTTTTATTCCTGCAGCGCTCAACAGTGCAGCTTTTGGATTTCTTTTAAGCGCCGTGCCAAAAGTTGGTGCAAAGACGTAGGCGTCTGAACCAGATTGTCCAGACAAAGAACTAGCAGAAGGCTTTTCAACGTATTTGCCCATCCCTAAATTTTTCTTAAACAAAGAAATTGGTTTATTTATACCAAGTTGAGAAATCAATGAAGATTGACCAGTGGTGGTTATGCTACCTTCGATGTGAGGATTCAATAAACTTTTTAGCGAATGATCTGTTAACAGTTCTCTTGTCTGTTCAAATCTTCTTAGAGGATTTAGTAAAACTCCTGTTACATTTTCTTGTTTTGCGGCGGGTCCGATCCCAGGATCAAACTCATAAGTTTTAAATGCTGTTAAGTTAAATATTGTAGACAGTGCTGAAGCTTGAGCTTCTGCTTTTTGCGCAGAAGATATAATTCCTCTTGCGGCTAAATCGTCTACAGCAGAAGAAACATTTTTCATCACTGTTAATGGATCGCCAGTTAATATTGCTTTTCTTTCTAATAAAAATCTGAATACCTCTGAAGACATTTCGTCACCTTTAGTGACAATGCTAGATGATTTTTCAAACATTCTTGATTGTTGCGAGAAATCATCTACGTCTGCAAATGATTTGATTCTAGCAAATGCTTTACTTACATCTTGATATCTTCTTAAGTCATCCTCTCTAAAAGCCTTCTCTGATCTCAACCCTTCTCTTTGAACTCTTAAAGCTTCTTCTAATGAATTAATAACTTTTCTTGCTTGAGCCGGAGTTGATATACTGGTAATATCGTCAATTTCCAGTCCTGTGCTATCGTATTCGTCAAATGATTCTTGAATTACTTTTCTTTGTACTGATTTGTTTGTTCCATAGCTTAGCTGCCTATTTGCAAATCGAGTAAATGCTTCCATTAATTGAGAATGAGATGCTACCTGAGCGCTTGAATCAGCATCAACTAAACTGTACTTACTTACTTTTCCCTTAGCATCTAATTCATTTCGTAGTTGTAAATTTCTTTTTTTACCAAATCCACCAATTGAAAATGTTTCATCTATTTTTCCAGAAATTAGTCTGGCCATTACAGCTTCGTTTTCTACATCCGCTTGCCTGTTTACTAATCTACCAAAAAATCTAAATAAAGAATTTGGTTGTTCTCCTGAGTAATCTAAACGTTCTTTAATTTTTCCAACTAAATTTGTTGCAGTGCGTGTCTGCTTAGTCCTTTGTCCTGCAGCTAACTCTGCAGTGCCGGTAAACATCGACGAAACACCTGTTTGAATTGGTCTATATGTTCCCTCTATAGCTGTAGCTGTAAACCTTCCACCAGTGCCGTTAGAAGAATGCGAATACAGCCTTCCTTTTGTTCCTAAAAACCCACCAGTACTATGCCATGTATAAAAATCTGCTTTAGATCCTTTGACAAAAGGCTGATTTGCAGATCCCGAACTTACCTGATACCTTCCGGCTTTCGCCATTCCAGCAAAGTCTTTATAGCCAAGCATCTGCATTGGATTAATTCCAATAATTGGAACTTTAATTTCAGTAGCTAATGCTTCTGTTAATTTTCTAAATCCAGATTTTATTGGATTAAAGTTTATTAGTTCATCACCATATTGGTAATATCCTTTTACATTACTTAAAGTAGTCTGACTTAAATTTGCTCTAATACTATTTAATACATCAAATTCAGGTATATTATTAGCAGTTGTTGTACTTTTAGCTAAAATATTAGCCTTTAAATCAGATGCTGCTACTCCAGATGCTGGAGCAATTGAATCGTTAATTCGGTTAAGAAGATTTTGCTCTCTTTGCAAAAAGGAGTTAGTGCCGTCGTCTAAGGAAAGTCCTTTCAATCCAAAGAATTTTGCCAATCCAGATGTTTGACCATCAATCATTTCTTTGTTATTCATTAAATAGGCTCTAAGTTGAGATGCATTTGCAACGTCTAGGCCGCGATCAGCTAATGCTATTCTAAGTTCACCTTCAGTTAATTTTTCATCTAAGCCAAATATTTTTCCGGCTTTTTTAGCCATTTCATATCTAGCCTCAGATGCTTTTGCAGAGAGTCCCGAGGAGTTGAGAAAATTTTGTCTATTTAATTTTTGAGGTTTTAATACTGAAGAAAATACTTCTTTTTCAAAAGTTTCTCTAGCTGAATTAAATGCTTTATTAGGGCTGATTAAATAGTTTATGTTTGAAAAATTAGAAAAAATTTCATTGTCTATTTTTTCGACAGAATTTCTTAGTTGTTCTGCCGTGAAGCTAGTTGGTATTGGATTATTTTTTCCAATTTTTCCAGAGTTAAATCTAGAAATTAATTGACCAAAAAAATCTTCTCCAACGATTTCATCATTGCCTATTGATAATCTTTGAGTTGGACTAATGGGTTCATATTGTATTTTTGAGCTTTTAGTTTTTATTACCCTAAATACATCGTCGCTAACAGAAAGTGATCTACTGAATTCCTTAGCTACATTTTCGCTTAATCCATCATCTATTAATTGTTTTTGTAATTTATCTTTATATGCACCTTGTCTTAACATCTTTTGAAAAGAATCCGAAGCGGTTTTACTACCAGTTTTTTCGCTAAATTCTTTTAAGAGATTAAATACGTCTGATGATCTTTTTCTTTGTATATTTAAAGTTGATTGAATAAGAGATTCATTAATTGCTTTTGCACCATCTGAGGTAGAAGATGAAACATTAAGAATTTTTGCAAAACCTTCTTGTATTTTATTGTAGCTTTGTCCAGGCTTATCTAGAAATGTTTGAGCAAATGATAGTTTTTTATATTCTTCGTATCCAGTTTTTGCGCCTTGTCTAACAGCTTTATAACCCGGAATCAGATCCAGCATAGAATCTGTTCTCGCCAAGTTTAACTTTGTTTTATCGCCTTTATATATATCTTTAGCTAAATTTTGTATCACCTGTTTTCTAGATGGTTTTGCAGTACTCGGTGCTGGGACAGAACCATGTCTTTGTGAGTAAAGAGCTGCAACTGGATTTTTATTTGCTTCTGACATTGCGATGAATGCGCTAGACATAGCCCCAGATGATCTTTCAGAGAATTTAATTGATTTATCTAATACACTAAATAAATCATGACCAACACCCTGTAGTACGCCTTGAAGATTTAAAGATTTTTCGTATATTGTGTGCTTTGCCGTTCCCTGAGACAAATTAGAATAACCAGTAGCATTAGAGCTTATTAATCTTTTTTGAGCTGTTCTATAAAAATTTAAAGAACTATCTTTAGCGGCTCCAAGTGCGGCGGTTGGCAACATAAAGCCACCCATTTGAAATAATGTGGTTACAGCCAATTCTTTGGCTACATCTATACTTCTAGATGGATCATACCATTTCTTTTTTGGTCCAGCAGGTTCTTCTTCTGGCCCATTAAATAAAGGCTTAGCTAAAAATTTATCCGCTAAATAAAAAGCAGGGACTTCATATGGAAGTCTTCTAGCTTGACGAACTAACCTTTGCTGAAGCTCATCTCTATAGTGCCATGTCTTAGCTGACGAAGGGTTAATATTTTCTGCCCCAAAAAAATAACCAGCGTTGACCACATTTTTTTTACCTTCATAACCAGTCGACAATTTACCAGCGTCATCAAAAACTAATTTATTTTTTCCTTTTTGTAATCTAGATACTCCCTCTAATTCATCTAATATTTCCCTAGCTTTCAGCATTGCTGAATTTGTTCTAGATACTAAACTTGAAGCGTCGCTAACTGCAGATTTATCTGTAATTAATTTTCCGAAGTTTTAAACCTTGATTTCTAACAAGCTTACCGGCTAATGTAGCTCCGATTCCGGTAGCCAATAAAGCTGTTGCCATTTTAAGAACTGGCTTACCTTCTAGGGCACCGCTTATGTAACCAGAATTAGGCGAAGAAGTATCCTGGATGTCATCTCCGCGATTAAACTCTCTAGAAGTTACGCCAAATCCAATATTATGAATTGGCCCTTGATCTCTTAACATGAATCACCTCCCATCTTTTTGCGTATATTTTATCTGCCTCTACCCCATAGTTTTTGAGCGATTGGGTCATTATACGTAGCGGCTCCTTCAAGCTTAGAGGCATTGTGCCTTGCTGCTGACTGAGCTTCTTTTTGTCTTTCTTCTTCAGGATCTATTAAGGACAATGTTACATTTGTAGATTCTATACCCGCAATTGCTTGCTGAACTTCAATTATTTTTTCTGCTAATGCGACTCTTTCTGCTAGCTTTGAATAAGTTAGTGAATCTAAAAATTCTGGACTATCTGTATGTATAGTAGCCAAAACAAAGGCTTTCATTAAGCCTCTGACATGAGAGGCCATTATTCTTTTTTCTTCTAAGATTCTTTTAGCAGTTTTTGCCGATGCAAAACCGGAAAATTCAATTATCTGTTCCGCTAAAGAACTTATGGCTCCTGGTGGAAATTTGTTTATATCAAAATCTTCAGGATACACAACTGATGATTTAATAATTTCATCTTCTGTATCCGCTGAAGAGATTCCATCTGTACTCTTATACGCAGCAACTCTGTCAAATTCCAAAAAAGTTAATTCTTTAAATACTACCTCAAAACCGTTTTATCTTAGTTTCAAAGATAGAACCGTGTTTTTTCTTTAATTCAAAAAGAATCCCTGCGTCTAGCATTTTAGAGTTGTCTAACCTCTAAGGCAACAAAGCCTGAAGCTTCCAAAACTTCTTGAGAAATCAAAGAAGGTAATCCAGCCATATCGCCAGTAAGAGCTTGCTTATCGTAAGATGGAAATAGTATACACAGTTCTGAAATCGCTTCTTCGTTCCACATATTGGCTTCGGCGTTTGAAAGCTGTCCAGCTTGCATTAGCGTTTCCATTTTTTTAACAAGTTGCTTATACTCAATTCTAGAGAGGACGCGCCAAACTACATGTTTATCAAATGAAATAGAAGTAACGTATACTTCTCCGTATTGTTTTTTCCAAGCTACAATCTGTCCAGCAGTAGGACCATTCTCAAAAATTTGTTGATCGTCAGCTAGTTCTTCTACTGTTGTAGCTTGCTCAACAGGAATTTGATTACTTGTTTCTACATCACTAGACACAATTATGTCACCGTCTTGTGGTTCATCGGTTTCTAAAAAAATTTCGACTGAATCAGCAGAAACTGCTGCTGCCATTTCTTTATCTTTTCTAACTACAACTTTTCTTTTCTCAGACATTAATTCTCCTTGTTTTAATTTTATCTTACATTATATCATATATATATTAAAATTATTATCTTGCGTTTGTACTGTCGCTTCTATTTACCAATGGACTTTCAACCTCTGATTTAACTTGGTCAGAAGCTTTTGGCCCTGTTGAAACAAAAGCCTTACCAGTATAAGGGTTAAATCCAGATTCTGCTTCTGTAAGATAAAAATCTCTTGCAATAAAGCTGTATGTTTCAATTAATGGAGCGCCGCCGCTTTGATATTCTGTAGTCATTTGCATTAAGTGAACATTTTGTAAAACAATCTTCATTGGATTTTTTTTATCTGACATTTTAACTTTTCTTTCATTTATATCAGTAGATATTATTCTATCCAAATTATCTCTTTGCTCTAACACTGCGGTTGAAGCGTTCTCAACTACTCCCACTGGGCTCAAAGATGACTCTTCGATACCATATACTATAACAAAGTTAAACGGGGGGTGAGCGCTAAATATATTATGTTGCCCGTCATACGAAGAAGAAGAACTAATTGCTGGGTCAGTTGTAATTCTATCAAGCTGACTATTGGCCCAATATTTTTGTATATTCTCTTCATCTTTTTGAGATTCATTTTGCGACTTTAAAAGAGAAACAACTCCAGAAGAATCAGATTTTTCTGAAGCTGAACGACTTCTTGTTCTTGCGGCTTCTTCTAATAAATGAGTCATTCTTCTTGGGTATCTTGAATACAAAGAAAATTGACCGGTTATAATTCTACTTCCATTCATAATGGTATCAAAATTGTAAGACCAAAAACCATAGACGGCTTGTTTTTCTTGCTTAATTAAAAAACCAAATCCAGCTATGTCTAATTCATCTTTTGGATCAAATAAACCATCAATATAAACTTTTACATCTTCACCAGAAAAAAAGTAATCATAATAATTACTAAAACGAGGATCTTCAGAACTTTTTCCTCCAGCCCAATAAAGATCTAATTCTGCAGTAAGCGGATCAAATATTCCATCTTTGTTTTTTAAACCAGGATTTCCCGAAACGGTATCTTGATAAGGTATGTAGCCAGTGAATGGTCTATATGGGGTTATTTTATATGGACTAGTCATATATATGCCTTATACTGTTGGAGGTGAATATATTCTCTCAATAAAGTTTTTATAATCTTCGACTCTGTCTCCAAAGGCATTCGTTGAAATTCTTACCCTTTCATTTCTTTGGGCTTGAAATCCATCTGGGTACCTAAGATCATCATGAGCTGTATCTAATTGTATCAGAGGCTGAAGACCTCTGGCCATATAAGTATATGTTTGCTCTGTGATTAAGTCGTCTATGGACATAGTACCACCTTCATCAACAATGGTAACACCAAATATTTTCATTTTTGCCGCTAAGCCAAATTCATTAAAAAATGTAAATACAACATCAAATGGTGGCAGCATGTCTGCAAGTGGAGCGTAAAATCCTTTGCTATCTGAAAGTATCTTTCTATAATTTTCTATTCTGTAAAAAGCATATTCGTTAAATTGAGTAAAAATCATACTTCCAGCTATTGTTCTGGATCCTTTTACAAAACCTCTTGGATTTACGTGACCAATGGTTCTTATTGGAGAATTTTCTCTATGCATAGAGTACGACATGGTTTGAAGTTCTGCCATTTCCAAGACATCGCCCTCATCAGAAAGAAAACCATTTTCTCCAATTTTGGGAATAATAATTGTAGCGGTTATGTCAGCACCAGAAAATGACATATCCGAAAATGGATCTGGTAAATTATTATTTTTTCTAAATTCTTTTATACTGTTTTGATATGTAGAAACTCTATTTTTTCTTGATGATATAGTTGTTAAATTGGCTATATCTGATACATCTTTTTGATTAAATGTCATATTATTCCTTATAAATAAAATAGTGGAGGACTGGCCTTAAACCAAATCCTCCACTATTTAATAGATATTATAATAGCTTATATTATAATTACGGTCTAATTATCTCGCTATTCAACCCACTCGAACCAACTGCTTCTCTACTTATCAGAGAACCAAGGTCGTCAGAGTTAAATCTGTTAAGATTGTCGGTTGTAATCTTGTACATTGGGCCCAATTCACGAGCAACGTATGTCATTGTTTCTTCGATAACAATGTCATCCATTGAAGCGCCTGAACCTTCATTAAGAAGTTCACAACCATAGATTGACCTAACAGCAGCTTGACCATACTCATTGACAAACGTAATTGTAATATCAAATGGCGGGATTTGGTCTGCGTAGTATGGTGTCTTACTTACTACGTCTCTTGTTTGAGATGTTACTTCAGCAATGCCTCTCTTGTGACTTGGATCGCCAGGAAGGGTATTGTGAGCTCTCGTAAAAAATTTCATTTCTGACGAAGAGTTGTGATGTGTCTCAAGCATCTGATAAAGCGCTGGACGATCAAATACTGTGAATATTAACGAACCAGCAATGCCTCTCTTGCCTCTTGAGAATGAACGTGGGTTTGGTGAACCCATTGTGTAGATTGGTGCTTTTTCTCTAGTCACTGAGAAGGTTATTCCAGAAAGAGCTCCTATTTCAACGCCACCAAAAGTGGCAACAATATCAGCACCAGAAAATGTTGTATAAGTATTAAGGTACTTATTTACTGGACTGTCATAGTATTCGCCTGCCATATTACCCTCCTAATCGGTATATAAATTGCAGTTTTTTATTTAATATTAACCAAGCTCAACAGACATCTGAACTTCAATGTTCTTAAGTTCAAATGCTGGTGTTATGACCAGGTCAATAAGTGCTTTGTTTTCATCAGCAATGTATCTAATATTGAAATCGCTATCTAAAATAGCTCCTAATTGCTGCATGCCTCTTAATGAAGAGGTAATCGATGTTTCCATAGAGTTTCTGACTTGAATAGTCGAAGGTTGGCCAATAAACTTTTGACAGCTTTGACGAACAACTAGCATAGCCTCATTTACAATCCTTAGTGTTGTTAATCTGCTGTAATCTGAAGTAGCTCCAGCAAATGTTACACCATCTGTAAAAATTGGTGCTCTATTGAAGTTTAACATTATTGAGTTTACGCCCTTATTGGTCATAGCCAAAAGAGTTGACTTGCTAGGGTTGTATCTCAAAGAAGCAATGTTATAAACTGTTTTGTTGATAGTTGAAGTATAGGAAGCCATTCTGCTGATAGCCGCTGCAAATGCAGCTGATCCATTAGAATAACCCCATGATGCAGGATAATTAGCTGTCTTTAATTCTGTGCCAATTACTGCAACGTGTCTTCCCAATTCCTTGGCAGCTACACCATTGTAAGTGGTTGTTGAATCTCTGTCTGAAAGATTCGTCAAAGCAAGGTGTGTATTAACTTGGCCTGGAGTCATAACATCATTAGCTCCAACATAAGGCTTAACACCAAGAACCGCAAAACATGGATGACTATTTTCGTTTATTGATTTTACCGCATCTGCAATTTTTACTGCCCAGTTGTTTGCAATTGTTGTTGTATTGTCTGCGAAGAATCCATAAATTGTATCTGCGCTAGCTGAATATGCATCTGAGGGAGTAGCGGCCCAAAGACCTGCTCTTGCACCTGTGCCGTAAGGCAAGATGATGTCTGGTTGAGCTGCTTCTGCAGCAACAAACATCGCATCAAAAACACTGCCACCAAAACTAGAACTGGTGACTGCGCCCGAAGTATGATTCCAAACTGTATCACTAGGAAGTGGAACCATATAGATTCTTTCTGCGCCTGCGGAAACAAGTTCAAAAAATGCTCTATGGCAGTGAGAATCTTCTCCAAAAGCAGTGATAACATCTTGTTCGTTTGTGCACAATACAACGTCAAGGTCGGCAACGTTTCCAGAGCCTGTTGACGTTGTTCTTTTTGCAATTACCACAACTCTAGGTCCGACTGGACTATCCTGACGGGAGATGCTGTAGAAGCGGTCTTTAATTATTGTTTTTACACCTGGTAGAGCCATTTTATTTTCAACCTCCGAGTCACGGATTTATTGGATTAACTCGAAAGATATAGTAATGGGATACCCTTAAAAACTAACTAGATTAACTCTTTCAGAAAGTTTTTTAAAAGTTTGGTGTTGAGCCTTGATTTAGGTCAATAATTTTAAGTTCCATTTGTTGATCATAATATGATGAAGGAGTTGCAGCTGCCTGTTCAATTAACTCTTTTTCATAAGAAACCCATTGACGTACATCTGCTACAATCGACTCAATTTTATCAACCGCAGTTACGTTTATTTTTTCAGTAGTTAAAAGATATGTTACGGCTCTTTTAACCACATCGGTTTGATCCATATTAATTTCCGTATCAGAAATCCTTCTGGCATATACAAATTCTGATGCTCCTAATTTTTTAAAAACTGGTGTATATTCTGACATAAAATCTTCAAATATATCTATAATCCTATCGGCAACTTCTGCTCCAGCATATCTTTGGGCATCCCCCTCTAGTTTTCCAGCATCTGCTTCAACTATTACAGTAAAAGAAACAACATTTTGAAAACGTTGAGCTTCTATAATGTAATATTTTCCATCATCCCCTAAAGCCTTGTCCCTATATCGCATTTTGGGTTCTTGATTATGAGCCCTTTTTAATTCAAGGCCATATGCTATACAGGGATATTGCGCAAATTTGCCACCAAATGTAGCAACAATTGGTATATCTGGGTATGAGTTTTCCCATAGTTTTTTTACAATTTCTACAAAACCAAGATAACTTAAATTGCCCTCTGCTTTTAATCTTCTTGAATCACTATCGTTATAATACGCAGGGTCTTGTTGCTGCATTCTTTGCTTGGAGTCTGAATAACTTTGCCATTTACTATCTAAAGTGAGATCGGAATCAAATCTTCCTGGAAACGGAAATGATGATTGCATACTAGGCTCCTGGTCCTGTTGTTATAGAAAAGTTAATATTTTTTAAACTTAAACAAGAAATTAAATTTATTTCAAATATTAAACTTCCTTTTTTAGTTTTTGAACCAAATGATTGTAAATTATAATTTTTAATTACATTAGAAGAAACTAACATATCCAACATTTTTCTTACTTGTGACGTTATTTTTTCTTCTCCATTTTTTCCGATTGCATCGTTAGCCAATGCTTTAATTTCTGTGATAACCATTGCTACTAATCTCATTTGAGGAGATTTTGTAAAAGAACTTTTTTTGCTTGCTAATGTATAATCGTTTGACACATTAACTTCGTAAGGAGTTCCCCTTAAAGCTTTTTTAGTTCTGTATACGGTATTAACTCCAAGATTGTCTAATCTTGATAAAGAGTCAGAAGAAATATTTGATCCATAGACTGAATATGCGCCAGGTATTCTTTTTCTAATTATTCCATTGTATACAGGATTTGAGGAAATCATACCTGCAAAAGCTGCTGCAGCAGAACTAGTATAAGATTTTCCAAAACCTATATGATTGAATGTTAGCTCACCATATATCGGAATAATATATCTTCCTATATCGCTTTCTATTTCTCCAGTTGGTAAAAAGGTTGTAAATTTATTTTTAAGTCTTTCATTTTCTTCTAATAATCTTATATCACTATCTTTTGATCCATTATTTTTTGTTCCAATAATTCCCATTTGTACGTATCCTGTAATTAGATTAAAATTGAAACAATGAATAGCCAATTGAGCTATAAAGTCAACATTGCCAGTATTTATCATAGAAGTTTCAAGCGGAACTACGATATCAATAAAACTAATATCTTGAGCCATTTGATAAGTTGTTTGTAATCTTTCGTAATATTTTTGATAGAAATTTAAATTAGAATTTGTTACTTGCGAGAACAACGTTGGCATCGGGGTTAGTCTTTGAGATACATCATCTATATACTCAGACATTGGAGCTGATGCCATTATGTATATAGATTTTGCGCCGCAGCTTATTGCATCATGTATGCCCATTAAAAGCGGAGAAGACGTATTCGCTCCTAAGAGATTTGTTGCCTCTTGAACAGAAGTAATTTTTATTATTTGGTTTAATTCTAAACCATCGCCGTGACCAATAAGTAATATAGAATTAGTATTATAGTATTCTTCCAATGAATCAAAAATAGGTCTTTTTGAAATAGTTGCACCAGTTGTTGGGCCGGTCAAATCTTTAGAAACACCAGTTGTATTAAGTAATAGATATTTTCCAGTTGTTATTTGATCTGCGTTAGAAACAGAAGAGTTAGTCGTAAAAGAAAATTGATTGGCTTCAGGAACATCAGAAACAAAATAATCTCCGTTAAAATCTGTAGAAACCTCAGATATAGAAACTTTACTTCCAACTAAAAGATTATGATCAATATCAGTAGATAAAGTAACTAATTTGTCTTGTATTTTTTTATATACTATATTTCCAACTTTATCAACTTGGCCCCTAGATACTTCAAAGAAGTGTTCAACTAACTGAATTCTTCCATTGTATTGACACTGAATTGACACTGTGTATACTCCGCCAAAAAGTGTTTCAGGAACTTTATAATAAAAATTATATTCAGAATCAGATACTCTATTGTAATAGGCGTTAGTTTTGAGGGTTAATCTCGCGTATGCTTTTGTCGCATTGAAATTTGATAAACTAGGAGCGGAATTAAAAGCAGTGCTTGCTATTACGGATGTTTGATTTGGTATTGATATTACAGTATATTCTTTATCGTACCCACCTCCAACTCCATAAACAATTACGGTGTCTCCTACTTTTAGTTTATGATTTATATCAAAGCTAAAAGTAGCAGATGCCCTTCCATTTACTATGGAAGATACAGAAGTAATCGATTGTATCTTATAGCTTGAGTTAATTAAAGAAGTTGAAGATTGAACAATATCCCCAACGCCTGCATGGCCCCTTGTTACAGAAGCATATATGTCTATTGGAATATTCTGATTTAGTGGGTCGTAAAATTCACCATCGATTAAAAATGCAAATCTAAATTTTATTAATTGATTATTCTGTACTCTAATCATAAATTAGTTTTTATTCTCTCTGGTTGCACCTGCAATCCAATAAACTATTTTTCCTCCCCTACCTCTTATGGGGGCAGAAAAGTCTATTGAAAAAATTTCTTGACCATTTGGATAATCTTCGTATATTCTATCGCCAGATTTAATATTTGCATCGTCTTGAAAATAGTAAATTACTTCAGAGCTAACAGTTAAACCTTGCGCATTTTCTTGCATGAGATTAGCAAAACCGTTGAGACCCAGGATACACAGACCTAACAGTGTACCTCTGCATTTTAGAACTATACGACATACACTTTAAATCTAAAATTCTTTGCAGTAGTATATTGTGACCCCAGTTACGTAATATATTTTTAAATGTACTTTTTGAATCAATCATACTTTCTTATACTTCTTCCTGGAATTGGATTTTCATCAGGAGACTGTATGTGAGTTGGGCCATAAAGATCTCTCGGAGTATAATAAACTGACAATCCAGTATATGGATCCATGTGTCTTCCTGCGCCTATGGTGGGCATTGTGGGTAAACCTTTTGGTTGCACTGCTTTAATACCGACTCTGGCTGTAAGCATTTCTTTTCTTAACATTGCTGCTATCTGACACCAAGTAGTGGCATTTGCCCTGCTTAATGTGGTTCTAGGTAAATTTTTATTTGTTATAGATAAATCTCCAAGTCTTACAGAAAGTTCATCGTCTCCACCGCTTCCATAGACCCTAGTTAGATCGCAACATGCGGCTGCTCGCATATATTCAAAGGCAACAAATGGGATGTGACTGCCATCTTCATCGTCTAATAATTTAAATATATTTTTTACCTCAGAAGAATAATTGTGTACAAATTCTCCTATTTCTAACAAAGAAGCTCCAGGAAAATACGGGAGAAGTTGTTCTGGATCAAGGTATAATGGTTCAATATCGGCAGCGAATGAAATTATTTCATCTTCCCTTAAAAATACAGTAGGCTTATAATCCTCAGTTGGAGTGCTAACATATATTTGTTGATTAACGCTAATTGTACTATTGTTCTGCAGGATGCCGACAAAAGAAACCTTATAGGTTCCCGGTAAAGATGGGGTATAGTCATAATAGAATTGCGATGCGGTTATAGATGTAGGAGCAACCGAAATTATGGTTACATTTTCAGAATTTTTTATAGTCATTAAAACAGAAACAGGAGCAACCTCTATTTGATTCCCATTAATGTCTGAATCTATAAATTTAACCTTTAAACGAACGGTGTCATTAACTAATATATCTGCCATATTATTTTCTCCAGAATTAGATATTTATATAGTACAGGGATAATCTGTGCCTACGACCTTATTGACCCTAATATTCCACGCTTATAGAAGTGTTAGAAAGTACATTTATTTTAGTTGCCTGCACAATAGCCTCACCTTGACTCGGCAGTGCTTCTATGGTTATTATGCCACTTGGTGCTATATCTATACTCATAACCGCTATTGTGGTAGTTGAGGAATAATTTTGATCACCACTAAAATTAATCTTAATATTATTAAGAATTATTGGGTTAGATATACCCTGTATTTTAAGTATTACATCACCAATATAACTAACGCCATCTTGATTATAGTTTATAAAATCGTCATAAATCATAAAAGGGACCTTGTGGTAGCTTAATTATATAGTAGCGTAAATACAGTTTATAGAAATCTTTATAAAGAAAACTTACTTGTCTCCATAAAGATAATCTAAAACACTGGCGTCTTTTTGAAGATTCGGCATCCACTTTCTAGTGTCTCCCAAAACCTCTATCGGGTGTGCGCCCTCGGGAGTTCCATAGCTGATAGCCCCAAGATATGCTATTCTCTTACCGTGAGTAACGGGATTAACCTCATGCGTACCAACATAATTTGTTGGATAAATAGCTATAGTTCCAGTTTTTGGTTTATGTATATGCTTAGCGTATTTAAAAATAATTTCTCCACCTGTAAAATTTGTTCCATCTAATTCCTTTTCGCTATCAACGCAGTCGTTAAGATAAATATTAATACTAACGGTACCATGTTTAGGGTATTCGTTTACTGCTGGTTTTCCATGCTCATGGGGTATTTGATTATCACAGTGTGGGCCAATACCCTGGCCGGGAGAATAAGTAGCGATGTGCCCAGGAGCTCTCCACCAACAAATTGTAGCTGCTTCCGGATATATTTTACAATATTCTACAAGAGATTTATAGATTAAATCTTCTAAATCATTAATAAAATTAACTTGTTCCCTATTAGGCTTTCTACTTGAGAGTAAACAAAGTGGGTCAACAAAACGTTCTGGAGCATTAGAAATAGAGTCAGGGTTAAATTTGAATCCAGTCTTATTTATGGCATATTTTTTTCCGTCTTCTTCAATATAGGTAAAAGTAGACTCTTCTTCTTTTTTTAGCCAATCAATATACTCAATTAAAAATTTATGATCAATATCAAACACATCTCTCATAATACATAAGCCGGACCCAATGTCTTCTACCTTAGAAAAATCTTTAAATATCATACTTTAAATGGTAACACGATATTGTTCTGAATCTTTAGAAAAACCTCTAGATAATATATACTCTCTATAATCATTTAGCAGAGTTGGCATGTAGAGATTTGTAGAAGTTTCTGCTAGCGTTGGTTCTTTAGCTGGATCAATAACATTTTCTGAAACTTTTTCATTTGGTGTTCCATGGCTATACCAACCAAGATAAGAATATCTTTCTCCCGCTATAACTGGCCTTACTTCATGAGCGGCCATATAATTAGATGGGAACATAAGTAAATCACCCTGATTAGGTTTAACGTCTATATCTAAATAGTTAAAATAATGATGACCACCAACAAAATTACTGCCGTCTAATTGCTCTATATTATCTACACAAGAAGATAAATAAAAAACATTACTTATAGTATTTCTTGTTGCGAGTTGATCAGTTGGAGTCCAAACGCCATAAACATAATCAGCGCTTACATCTGAATGACTACCTAGATAAACATTTTTTTGATACTGAACTATGTGCCCTTTTACTTTCCACCAAACACATTTAAACGATAGTGGAAACAGTTCAAAATATTTTAACAAATATCTATCTTTTGATTTTTCTATAAAATCAAATATTTCTTTTATTTTTTTATCATCATATCTATGTATAGCAGAACCTCTTTTTGGCATTGCGTCTATATCTTCTTTGCCAAAAAAGTATCCGCTTTTATTTAAGTAAACATCTTTACCGGTTGCAGGATCTACGGCTGGAGTATACATGTCGTCTTTTTCGCCATTAATAGCGTTTTTGCTAAACGCTCTGACATAATCCCAGTCAACATCAATGGCTGATCTAAACAGAACTACGCCACTACCTAAATGTTCTGCTTCAACGTCATTATTTAGCATTAGACGATTTCTCTATATTTTCTGAGGAGTGGTCCCACAAGGTCCTTCTGGAAGATCTTCTAAATTATCTATTTGTTCTACCAGTTGAACTTGTTTGATGTTATCTTTTTCTGATTTGTCTAATTCTACAGATTCGTGACTTTGACTGTATTGAGCTACATTTCTGCCCTGATAAATTGGATTCCATCCAGCCTCTACACCCAATGCTTGTGAATTGGCGGCATCAAATCTAGAATAAGAAGACTTGCAATACATTTCATAATCATCATAAATATTATTTAACCAAACTGGAGGACACCATTCAAAACTTTTATCAGGCTCTGCTATCCTAATATTTGCCGGAGGATCATCTGCTCCTTGTCCAAAAAATGTTAAATAACTATATCTAACGCCTTTACCCATTCTGCCAACGTTATGAGACGCAACATAATTAGTAGGAAAAAATATTATGTCTCCTCTTCTTGGTTTGTATTTAACATTGAGATGCACAAATTGAAGAGCGCCACCAGTAAAATTTTTTCCATCTAATTCTGATTCATCATCGACACAGTCATTCAGATATATTAAAGCGCCGCATGTTTGTCGAGATGCAACCATGCCCCTAGGCATATATCTAATTCCTTGAGTAACCTTATAGTTAGTGTCATTGTCCGCATGAGTTCCCAATATCCCGCCATCGCCATATCTTAATATATGACCTCTTGTTTTCCACCAAATAGAGCCAAGCATCAATGGGTAATAATCTATATATTTTAAAAGAGCTTTATATATTTGTTCTTCTAGATAGATAAAAAAATCTTTAACTTCTTTGGGCGTGTCTGGATTTACTGGTTGTAGAAGTCTAACTGGAGTTCCAGGTATGTCTTCTAGTTTATATCTAAAACCATCTTCATTGATCCCATACTCTATTCCATCTTCTCCAGTTATATATGACCATCTAGTCTCATGGGCTTGAGCAGCATTTTGATCTATAAAATTAAGAACTAGATCTGGATTCATTGTAAATGCGTTTCTCATAACAACGATACCTGGAGCCAACTCTTCTGATTCAAGAGCGCCAATTTCATCTAAGGTTGATTTCTCTATAGCCGGAGATACCGGATAAGCTTCTTGGCTTAAATTTTTTGAATTTTCATTAATTTCGTTTGAATATGACATATGTTTATCCTAACAATTCATCAATAGCTTCTGTTATTGTCCAACCTGCACCCATAACTCTTGGTTCTTCGTCAAGTGGACCATCTTGCCAATTAAACCTGCTGACAACTATACCATTTGACCCTAATAAAAATTTTTCATAACTATGGGGGATCCTAGCTATAGCCTGCCCTGCTAAGTTTTGCCCTTCTTTTGCAGCGTCTGTGTTGTCTGCTGTAGTATCCGAATATGCTCTTTTTTGTTCACCTTTAAGAAAATCATAAAGAGGATGTTCGTTTTTTCCATTAACATCTATTTTTTCAGTGATAGGAAAATTAACAAATGGATAAAACTTTTTAATAAATTCTTGAATTTCTAAATTTTCTTTTGGTTCTTGTTTGCCAAATTGATTACATGGTATACCTACTATAGAAAAGCCTCTATCTTTAAACATGTCGTGAACTGTTTGAAGCTCCCACAAATATTTGCACGTTCTAGCGTATGACCAAACCGGACTACACTGTGGAGTATAACCAAACTTCGAAGCAATGTTTGTAATCATTGAAACTTTTCCCTTTAAAGAGAACATTACATCATAAGATCCATCTATCGACGACAAAGGTATATCGTATGCTGACTTAACCATTTTTTACTCCACTAACTAACATTTCTGAAAATTCTCCAATTTTTAATATACCGTTGAATGATTGACTATTGACAAAATTTTTATCATAAGGATAAAGATAAACAGTTGTCCTCATTGGAGTTTCTATTTTAGTTGATAAAACTAATAAATCTTGACCAATAACTTCTGTTAGCGTAGCGCTACCTCTTCCGTTTTTATCTGAGACAAAAGCCTTTATGCCGTCAGGTGATTCTTCTATTGTCATATTATATGGTTCTTCGCCTAATGGGCTTGTAATCGTTAATGTCCATTCACTTTTCATAAAATAATTATACCATATTTTTTGTTATTCATAGTAAAACTTATTAGTTTTTAACGCTGTTGGAGGTGAATCTTTATGCCAAACATTAATAACAACAACTTTTCTTATCCCAGAAATTGGTGGAGTTGTATTATGGATAGTGTGCCCGGCATCAAAAATAATAAGTCTGTTTGGATTACAAGCTATTCTTTCTCTTAATTCTATTGGCGCCAATAAAGGATCTATTTTTTCTCTTTCTAAAGTATCGAGATGACCTTCTTCTAAAATTGTTGGATGAAGTTCTAAAAAACCACCAACTACATTATTTACATGTGGATAATAAACACACCCTGTTTTAGGGCCTTTAAAAATTTTTGTATCTTCATATAAAAACGTATCTTCGTCAACGTGTACATCAAGGAATTGACCAGGTTTAAATGTCCTAGTCCAATATTCAAATCCGCACACTTCTTCTATGGGAAATGGCAAATTTTTTTCCCAAATATATTTTATCAATCTTTTCTTAGGAGTATCAGCAGAAGACTTTAACCACCCATCCCAAAACATATAGGGAGCATAGCAATCTGATTTTTCATAATGGTATGAATTTAATTCTATCGCTATACGTTCATCGTCTCCCATTGATTCTGGAAAAAAATCAGAAGTTTTTTCTATCTCTTCTAATAAATTTTGATCTTTTACATAATCGTCTATTACAATCATTGTTATAAGCTAACAGCGTAAGTAACTGCTGCTCCAGTTGGGTTATGATAAACACATGAATTTTTTATATCTATTAATTTTTTGTGAACTTGATAAAAATCAGTATACATTGATTCCTCTGAATAAAGTTGATCTGTTCCAGTATATAGTATCATCATAGTGCCGTTTTTATTTAACAAATTGTAAAAATTCACTACTAAATCTGGGTCATGAATGACATCATGAATGCTCATGCAGATAAAGTCATAGTAACCCGCATTGTTGGATTTTACGTCCTGCATTGTAATGGTGTCATATGACCATTTCTCATCGCCTATATAATATTCAAACAAATGTAATTGATAATTGTTTAATAAAGATAGTTTAGATTTTTTTTCCATTAACCTAGCTAAACCTGTGTTAAATGCTGGTAAGGTCATTAAAGATGTCTTAGGATTGGCGGTCAAAAAACTAAATTCATGAGCATTCGCAGCATAATAGTACGCTGGATTTACATTCCAAAAATGGCTTTCCTTGCTAAATACATCAAAATACCAAATCATGAAATCCATGCCAGCAGCTATCTTTCTTTTATCTATAGAGAAAGATTCTAAATATTGATTAATTATTTTACTTTTTAATATCGATTCTTTTACTGGTTCAATATCGGTGTATTTAATTAATTTAATTAAATTATCAAAGTAATCTACTTCATACTGCATTATTAACCGCCGCAGTTGCCAGTTGTCTCATATACCAAATTCTTCTGATATTTCCTATCAAAGATATTCTTTGGTTTTTCAAAAACCAATATAATGGTTCTTTTGAACAATTGTATTCTCCAGATTCAACTTTTTCTATAGGAGCCACAACCATAGATCTTGTGTGATTAATAATTTCATCTATAGAATAGCTTTCGACTTTATGTGGGTCTAAACCAACTAAATATAAATAAAAAAATAATTGTTCATTAATATATTCTAAATCTTTTACTGGATCATAAGTTTTCATATTAAATCTTCTATCGAAGGAGATAGCGGCAATATTATGTATTTATTTTTTTCTGCAAACTCTTTTGTCAAAACATATTCTCTTGTTGTTCCGCCATTAGGCATCACTATGTTTTGGTCTTCATCGGAATATTCAGGAACTGCGTCATCCATAGATTCCGAGAATTCGTGTATTAATTCTTGATTAATTTGTTTTGGTTTCATTTTTTATTTTTTCTAATATTTTTTTTTGGTTATTTAGTGATTCTTTTCCATCTTTTACAAGCGCGTCAAAAGTTGATTGATTTAATAAATCAAATAATTGCTCTATAGATTTAGTTAAGTAGGCAATTGCTTTATCTTGAGGTGTCATCATTCTGGTTGTTTGAGTTTTGGTAGTCCGGTAAAAATTGGGCCTATTTTATTGCCATCGGCATCGAGACCTGTTCTTATTCCCTTTGTCCATGTCCAAGGATTGTCTTTATTATTTTTCATTTTCATATCACCATATTTCTGTCTAGAATTCATTAATTCTGGTTTATCCCATAAATTTTCTATTTTGAATTCAACATTATTTAAAACTGAACTATCAAATACATTAAAAAACATAAATGGCATTCCTTTTTCAAATAGTACAGGTTCTCCGATTTTATTTATTGCCCAATTCATTTGAAATTCATCTGGCCACCAACTGCTGGGTATAATCGCAGAAAGTGGGAAGGCTCCATCAACTATATAATTAGGAGAACCGCCTATCCAAGTTTCGTAATTAGGTTCTGTTCCAAAAGCCCAACCAGTAGAAAATGAAACCATACCAATAATTCCGCCATAAGCTATTTGCCTACCGCCATATTCTGCTCCTTCAAGTATTTTTGGAACCGAATTTCCCCCGTCCCATTGAGCCACAACATCTTGTGGCAAGATTAATTCCCAACCATATACATTAGCATAGGTCATTGGTAGGCACTGGTAAGCGTGCTTATTGTAAGTATTGTCCATCCACTCACGCTTTATGCGTGATTGACGTATTTCTGGAGCTTGTTGAAATGTCTTAGTTAATGTAACTTTAGTCATTTAACTACTTTGGTTGTGCGTACGTTATTGGCTGAGTGCCACCTTTTGATATGCCAACATTCGTATCAATCTTTTTACCATCAGATGAATAGCCCATAGGTTGTTTATGATTATTGTCGTTGTAATCAAACATTGTTACTGCAGAATATTTCATACCAGATTTCACTGGCAGTGAGGCATGTGCGTAAATATATGTGGATGGAAAAATTAATATATCACCTTTTTGAGGCTTAAAAGCTATATTAAGATATGGAAACCAAAGCTCTCCACCCTCATAATCATCGTTAAAGTATGCTATCGAAGATACTGTACATGTGTATGAAAAACCATGATCTGTATGAACAGCAAAGTGCTGATCTTTTCCATACTTAATAAAATTAATTGCTTCCATAAATTCCATTTTAAAATTGTACATAGATTCATAATGCGTTAGGCATTTTTTAATCGCTGCTTCTGTATCTTCGTAACACTTTTTGATTTCTTCAAATTCAGGAGTTAAAACTGTCCAATGTGCAGGACTCATCTTTAGGTCAAAACAATCTCTATACTCAGGCATTTTTTCATTATACCCAACCATGGCTTCTGACCATTTAAATATATCACTTTTGCTGTCTTTTAAAGTTTCTTCTAATCTTTCTGGTATTTTTAAATCATCTGAAAGAACGTCTCTATACAAATAAATACCAAGCTTAGCGTTATCTTCTGGGTTTTTGCATGCTCCTATGTGAAAATATTCCATGTTATCTCCATTGTTTCGTGTTTATGGTACTATTATTCTATCACAATTTTTATGATTTAGGGAGTTTATGTTTGATCAAAAAACTAGTTCATTAATTTTACCAGGTCATTTTGGTTCTTCACTAGACAATATAAAAATTATTAAAAATTTTGTTGAACTAGATGACCTTAAAAAAATACAAGCATTCCTTCCTACGATTAACGAATGGATGGATGCTGGAGAAAACACATATGCCGAAGACGGCACGTGTACTTATGATGCTTCTTATTGGGCTAATCGCCAATGCAGTGGAACGATCTTGCAGAAGATAAATTTAGATATTTATAATATTGTTGATAAATATATTTTAAAAATGAAATATTTTTTAGAAGACAATTTTAAGGTTGAACTTTCGGTAAGACCACCGGTAATTATCAGATGGTTTCCCGGGCTTGAACAGCAGCCGCATGCTGACAAACAATTAAACGATGGTTCTCCAAACCCGTTTCCAACTTATGATTTAAATTCTTTGATATATTACAACGATGATTTTACTGGAGGAGAGCTTTATTACCCTCAGCATGATGTCGTAGTTAAACCTGAACCAGGTCTTGCTGTTGCTCATCCTGGAGATATAAACTATTTACACGGTGTTAAAATTGTTACATCTGGAGAAAGATTTACTACACCATCTTTTTATACTATAACAAAAATATGATTAATTCTCAAATTTTTTATATTGAAAATTTTATAGATATAGAAAATTTAACAACAATAAACAATTGGATAAAGAAAAATACTCCAGAAAAAGATTTATCTGGAAATACACCATTTGAATATTTTTGTTTACATAAATCTAATGATTTTGAAGCAACAAACGCACTTAATGAACTCCAAATAAAATTATATAAAACAATAAAAAAAACATTTTTAGTTAATATATATAAAGAAAATACGGCTAATATAATGATCTATAAAACAGGTGATTTTTTGCCTGAACATATTGACAATATGAATGAACAAAAAATATTAACTCCAACCGGTTACGGATCTAGAGATATTTCTTCAACAATATACTTTAATGACAATTATTTAGGCGGGGAAATTTGTTTTCCTAAACAAGACCTTAAAATAAAACCTAGCGCTGGCAGTGTCGTCATGTTTCCATCCCACGATTCTTACCCACATTTAGTTTTTCCAGTTTTAAGTGGAGTTAGATACTCCGCTACTAATTTTTGGTGTATAGACTAACTTTTATTTAAAAGATGGTGGGAAGAATGGCGGGAAGAACGGTGGAAAGAACGGTGGGAAGAATGGAGGGAAGAATGGAGGGAAGAACGGTGGGAAGAATGGAGGGAAGAATGGTGGGAAATATGGCGGGAAGAATGGCGGGAAGAATGGCGGGAAATAAGGCGGAAAGAATGGTGGGAAGAACGGAGGGAAATAAGGCGGAAAGAACGGTGGAAAAAACGGCGGGAAATAAGGGCTATTAATAGTGTAGTCTATAGCTGTACCAAGTGGTACCACAGATGTGTCAGTAAGCGCTGTTGCTACTGTGTCTATTGTAGTTCCAGTATTTACTGTATTAGCAGCACCCGGTACCGCAGTTACGTTTCCTACTACAAACCCAGCGCTAGTTATAGTTGTATTAGCAGTATCTTTAGCTGTTCCGAGAAGCTATAGCTGGCTTAGCGTTTTTTCTGTTTTGCTTCTTACCGCTGTCATTTGTTGCCATTATGCTGCCAAGTCTCCTATTGCTACCCAAGTATCAGTAGCTCTCTTAATAAGTGTAGCAGATGACCATTGTGTGCGCAACTTAAGACCTGGGGTGCCATTAACCGTTACGCCAGCACCAGCTGTCAAAGTACACTGACCGGCTCCAGTCTGTAAAACGGTTAAAGTAGAACCCACAGGGAAAGCTACTGAAGAGTTAGGCGGGATTGTCAAAGTATTAGCTGAAGCGACTCCTATTTCAACCAACTTGCCACTGTCTGCTAAGACCAAAGTGTAGCTTGCTGATTGTGCATTAGTTACTGTGTCGGTAAATATTCTTTGATAGTTAGTTCCATCATTTGTAAATTCCCAATAGTCACCAGATTCATTCCAACGTAATTGAACATTTGTTGAAGTACCACGCTCAACTTCAACTCCAGCGTTTTCAGATGGAGTTCCAGCTTCATTATTGTTAAGAACAATGATATTATCGTTGATGGTTAAAGTTTCTGTATTAATTGTTGTTACTGTTCCAGAAACCGTAAGATTTCCAGAAACAGTAAGATTGCCTCCAACTGTTGGATTTGATGTATTAATCCACGCCGAACCATTGTATTGAAGAAGCTGATTTGCACCTGCGCTTGTAATGGTTACATCGCCAACATCATCAAGGTTATTGATCGTTGGGATTGTTGCGTTGATCCATGCCGACCCGTTATACTTTAAAAATTCTCCTGCTTGCAAAGATGTTAGCGTTACTCCAGTAATGTCATCGATGCTAGCAATAACAGGAATCGTTGAATTAATCCATGCCGACCCGTTATACTTTAAAAATTCGTTTGCTGCTATTGAGGTAATAGTTACGTCACCAATATCGTCGAGATTATTGATCGTCGGAATTGAAGCCCATTCAAGCCCGACTGCAGCACTTGAATTTGTTTTTAGGAAAAGACCATCGCTGCCAACACCTAATCTTGTGGATGTATCATTAGCGGAACCAACTAACAAATCTCCCTTATTGTCAAAAACAGATTTTAAGATGTGAACGTTAGCTGCAGCTGATGCGGCAGTAGTTTCTGCTGCTACGGCACGTGATTCCACAAACGCCGTTGTGGCAATTTGTGTATTGTTGGTTGCTGCGTTAGCTGTTGGAGCTAAAGGAACACCAGTCAATGTTGGCGAGGCAAGTAGGGCGTAGCCTGTAAAATCTACGCTAGCTGTTCTGTAACCTGTTGTTCTTCCGTATACATCAACCGTAACACTATCTATAAACACAACAGTGTTTGATCCAGAGCTTGGCGTAGGAGAACCAATATTAGCCAAATCAATATTATCAGCGTTAACAAGAATTCTAGTATTACTTGCTGTCCCAACATGAAGAGATAATCCTTCTCTTGTTAAACCAGCTCCTGCTTGAGCGCTGTTTGTTCCAGCAAAAATCGAGTACACTATACTGTCTGTACCTAAATCTACCTGACCGCCTGATCCGGTTCCTGATGATGTAATGACAAATGATTGGCCAGCATTAGTTGCTCCAAGTACAGTATAAAGAGCATCACCGGATTTTACTTCGCCAGATGGACTATTGTCTGCATCAGTTCTGCGAGTTAAAACCCAAGGAGCAGCTCCTGATCCTGCAGTTGTTACAGAATAAATTCCGTTTTGCAGACCAGATGCTTGATCTTTTACCAAGATTGAGTGGCCAGATTCTACGGCTACTCCATCAACAGTAAGAGCACCATTTGCATTCGCTGTAAGAGTTGCGCCTACACCAGAACTGCCATTGTTGTATGTGCATGTGGGGAGAGCTGCAGCGGTAGCAAGAGCTGCAGCGGAATGCCAACTAGTCCCAGCTGCAATTGTGTCAACATATCCTCTTGTAGCTAAATCTGTAGCGCTTGAACCAGCACTTGAAGCAACGACTGAGCTAACATTTAAAACTCCAGAAGCAGTAATATTGCCAACAACAGAACCACTTGAATCTTTAAATTGAACTAATGGTGCGGTTGCACCACTTGCAGCTTTGACCACAAAAGCTTCATCATAAATTGTGACCTCTGGGGCGGTTTCTATTCTTAAGCGGGCCATATATCTCCTAGCTGATGTTATTTAGCAACTGAAGATATAGTAATGGCTAATTGTAAAAATTATTGTGTTATTCTCTTTAAAAATTCTAACATTTTTCCAGTATATTTTATACGACCAAAATGAGTTAAATTTATAGTAGGATCAACCCAAATCTTCCCACCCATCTTCTGCCAATAACGACAGAATCCATAATCTTCAGAAAGAAATCTTCCATCTTCATCCACATAAGAATTAAACAAAGCGTACGCGTTATCTACTTCTGAACCACTTAGTGCACCAGTGTCATCTTTATATTTTAACTTTTTATATTTTTTAAACATTTTTTCAAATACTTCACGTTTTATTAACATAAAACCAGTACCAGCTTCATAGCATTCAATTGCGCCATTATCAATTTTTAATTGAGTATCTCCAGGCTTAGTCATATGAACCACGTATCTAGTTGCATATTCCATAAGATCATTAGGATCTAAATCTTTAGAAGCAGCTTCTTTAACTTTATCCCAGTTTATTTCCTTAATAGGATATGAGGCTGTCATAACATCTTTTTCATGCCAAAGCAGCTTTAGTATTGCTTCTTTGCTAAATTGAAGATCTGCGTCAATAAATACCATATGAGTAAAATCTGGATTGCCCATGAATTTAGCAACTAAATTGTTTCTGGCGCGATTAATCAAAGAATCAGATATCGTACAAACAGAGTATTTTAAACCTATTTCTTTGAAGTAAATACAAGCTTGCAAAAAACTCATCATAAAAGGTTCTGTTACATGAGAGTCGTAACAGGGAAGTGCAAAGAAAACATTCCATTCCTGGAGTTTTTCTTTAGGTATTGTTATATTTATTTGTTGTTCTTCTACAGGCATAGAGATAATTATATCAATTTATTACCAAGTTGTCAAAGCCGATCTTTTCCAGGTATTTGTAGCCGTACAAATGTAAATATAATTTGCATCATAGGCAAAATCGCCTTTTTGGCCATCTGATGCTGAACTCGCAGGAACGCTGACAGCTAAGTCATTTAAAGATGGAGCTAAAAGCTTACCACCTAAACCATTAAATACAGTGACTTCTATAGAATCTGTGCTTGGAGCCGTTTCAAAAGCAAGGCTTACAGTATTTGCTGTGGTAGCTTCCCAATAGGTTTTTATAATTTGATAAGGAGAACTAGTTTCTCTTATTGTTAAATTTATATTTCTGGTATTTAAATTATGAGTTAGAGTAAAGACTGAATCTGATCCATTACCAATAATTTTATTATAAGAATAGCCTTCTAGGGGAAGATAAACTGCTGCAATCAATGAGTTTGAAGACGGAGCAGAAGAAAAATCTAAAGTTACTGTATTAGAAGAAGTTGCAAAAGTTGCAACATCAATAAATTCATAAGGACTAGATGCATTTCTTACAGCTACCACAACGTCTCTAGAGCCTAGGTTGTGGTCTAAAGCTATTGATGAATTAGAACCATCTCCTATGGTGGAACTGTAATAATCTAAATCACCAGCAGAGATAATTAAAACATCTCTAGAATTTGAAGATACATTAGAAGAAAAATCAAGTATTACCGTATTTGCAGTAGCTGCTTCTGATCTAACATTTATAATGTCATATGGACTTGCAGCGTCTCTTACGGAAACAACTACATCTCTTGTATCAAGATTGTGGGTAAAAGTATAGGAAGAACTATTGTTACCAAAAGTTGTAGAATAACTAGAAGGTTCATCTATCGTTGAATCAGCTGACGCGGCAAACTTAGAACCATCAAATTTTAAAACTTGTCCACTAGTGGCATTAGAAAGATCGAGTTCTATCCCAGCAATAGTTAGCGTATCGCCAACAATCAAGCCGTTTTTAACTACAAAGTTTTTGTCTGCCACTAAAGTTCACTGTCCCTCTAGTTTTAAACTTATTATTAAGTTTTAAACTTCTACTATTTTACACTGCAATCAATGTTCTTGCAACCTTTACGGTAGCATTAGTTGATGCTGCATCCGTGATTGTGACTCTTAACAATACGTTGCCTGAAGAAATTGAAGTTGAAACAGTCATCGGTATTCTCGATGCTCCAAGTTCAATAACTGCATATTCTGACATGTATGAATCAGTTCCGTCATGGGCAAGCAGTACTTCAGAGCTTGTATATTTAGTGCCTTGAGTTACTTGAATAAGGTACTTAGCTGTTCTATAAGTAGTCTTATCAAAGCTGTCTACTGTTGTGATGGTATTGACATTAACTGCTTGAGTTGATGTGTTGAGTTCGCCGGTAGAATCAAGGGTTATTGCGCCAGAAGCTACATTGGCAAAAGTTACCGAAGCTGATGTCGCTACATCTTGACCTATCGACAATGTAACAGTGTTGTTTGTAACCGCTGTTGTTACTCCAGTGCCGCCAGTAAAGGTTAGGGTATCAGTAATTAAGTTAACTGTGTCGGTACCTGTGCCTCCAGCTACAGATAAAGTAGTAGCTATGTTTGCCGTACCAGCAGCAGTTAAGCGACCCTGACCGTCTACGGTAAACGTAGCTATAGCAGTTGAGTTGCCGTACGATCCAGCTGTTACAGCTGTGTTGTCAAGATTAATTGTTATAGTGTCAGTTGCGCTAGCTACAGAACTTAAACCAGTACCACCACTGATAGTCAAGGTATCTGAACCTGAAGTGATTGTTTGATTTGAACCAGAATCGCCTGCAACTGCAAATGATGTTGCAATGTTGGCAATTGTGTTGTTAACATTTGATATTGCACTGTCGGTATAAGTTGTAGCGTTTGAGTAAGCGGTGCTTACGTCTGTGTTGCTAGCAATGTTTACATATGTTGTTCCGTCGTTGCTAAACTGCCATTTATCTGCTGTTTCATTCCAGCGAATTTCGACATTAGTACTATCTCCACGCTCAACTTCAATTCCAGCATCTGCTGATGGAGAACCTGTAACACTTGAATTAAGAAGAATCTTATTATCTTCTACTGCGAGTGTTTCAGTATTAAGAGTTGTGGTATTACCTTGAACTGTAAGGTTGCCAGTAACGGTAAGATCTTGACCAATTGTAACGTTTGAAGGAAGACCTACGGTTACTGCGCCATTGGCTGAAGAAACTTCAACTTCATTTGCGGTTCCGGCAAGTGAAGTTACACCTGCACTGGTAAAGCTAATTACACCTGTTGAAGAATTATATGCTAATTCACTGCCAGATGTACTTATTTGTGCTCTTGTATTAGCAGAGAAATCTGAAACCTGACTTGCAAGAATGTTTACAGCGTTGTTGCTTGCGGCTGTTAAGCGACCTTGTGCATCAACCGTAAAGCTTGGAACGGTATTTGCATTTCCATACGCGCCGGCTGTAACAGCTGTTGATGCCAGATTAAGGGTGACTGCACCGGAAGAACCACCTCCGGTAAGGCCGGTACCAGCAGTTACGGATTCGATATCACCAGCGTCGTTTGTAAAGCTAATAACACCTGTCGACGTGTTGTACGCTAAATCCCCAGAAACTGAAATTGCTGCTCTTGCGTTTGCCGCAAAATCGGTTACCTGACTAGCAACAATGCTTACAGCGTTCTGACTAGCTGATGTTAACCTACCCTGTGCGTCTACGGTAAATGTAGCCGCTGTGCTAGCGTTGCCGTAAGTTCCGGCTGTTACAGCTGTGTTACCAAGATTTACTGTTGGGCTTGAACCCTCACCTGGAGTATGATCAACTGTCATGCCAGTGCCAGCCGTCAAACCGCTGACATAATTACCTACCGTATCTGTTCCAAGATTTATTGCATCGTTTACCCATGCAGAACCGTTATATTTTAAGAAATCTCCTGCAGCGGCACTGGAGATTGAAACATCTGTTAAACCATCTAGCGCTAATACAGCAGAGGCTTGAGCATATGATTCTGTTGCAATGGCTCCATATGTTGTTCCATCATTGGTGATTTCCCATTGATCGTTAGTTTCATTCCAACGAAGTTCAACATTTGTTGCGCTGCCACGCTCAACCTGAACTCCTGCATTTGTGCTTGGAGCTCCAGTAACACCAGAATTAAGAACTATAATATTATCTTCAACAGTTAGAGTTTCTGTGTTAAGAGTTGTGGTATTGCCATTAACTACCAAGTTTCCAGTAACAGTAAGATCTTGACCAATGGTAACATTCGAGGGAAGACCAACTGTAACCGCACCAGCAGAGGCTGAAACCTCAACTTCATTTGCTGTGCCGGTTAATGAAGTTACTGCATTTGAAGAAAGATCACTTACCTGTGATGAAAGTATTGAAATTGCGTTTTGTGAAGCAGAAGTTAATCTGCCTTGAGCATCAACAGTAAAGGTAGTAGCGGTATTTGCATTACCGTAAGTACCGGCTGTAACAGCTGTGTTAGCAAGAGTCAGGGTGACCGCACCAGAGGTGCCACCGCCAGTAAGACCTGTTCCAGCAGTTACGGACTCAATATCTCCAGCATCATTAGTGAAGCTGATAACGCCTGTAGAGGCGTCGTAAGCAATATCTCCTGAGGCCGATATTGTTGCTCTTGCGTTTGCTGTAAAATCAGTTACCTGACTAGCAGTGATGCTTATTGCATTTTGGCTAGCTCCAGTTAAACGACCTTGAGCGTCGACTGTTAGTGTGGCAGCAGTGCTTGCGTTTCCGTATGTGCCAGCTGTTACGGCTGTGTTGTCAAGGTTCAGGGTAATTGTATCAGTATTTGAAGTTACTGACGTTAAACCAGTACCACCAGCAATCGTAAGAGTATCACCGCTAGTAGTAGAATTACCTGTTGTTATTGTTTTAGAAGTTCCTGAATCTCCAGCGAGTTCGAAAGATCTTACTGCTGCATTTGTGTATGTTTGCGCATTAGCATATGCGTTTGATTCAGCTGCTGCTGCAGCACCATAAGCATCGTAGGTGTTTGCTGTTACTGAAATTGTTGGGGTTGAACCTTCTCCGCTGTTATTGGCTAAAGTAATTCCAGTGCCAGCAACGAGCGATTCAACGTACGAACCAATTGTATCAGTTGATAAATTAACTGCGTCGTTGATCCAAGCAGACCCGTTATAGCGCAAAAAGTCACCATTGGCTGGCGAAGAAAGAGTAACATCACCAAGGTCGTCAATTGAAGCTATTGTTATAGTTGAACCAGCGACTGCTGAATAAACTCCAACCCTAACCGAGTTTGCTGATGGTGCGGCAGAGAAATCAAGCGTTACGGTTGAGGTTGTTGTAGCTTCCCAACGGACATCGATGACCTCGTATGGACTTGCAGCGTTTCGTGCAACAACCACAACATCTCTTGAACCAAGTTGGTGAGCGATGGTGAAGCTTGTTGCCGAACCATCACCGATGGTTTGTACATGAACTGTTCCGGCTAGACCTGTGTCTGTTCCAGCGGCAAATTTGGTTCCATCAAATTTTAAAACTTGATTTATAGTTGCACCAGTTGTATCAATCTCAATTCCATCAACAAACAATGTTGAAACATTTGCTTGCGTGGTCTGTATTGTAGAGGGAAGAGATAGGGTGTAAACACCCGAGGTTGCATTAGCGGTTACGGAAACTTGATTAGCTGTACCAACAACATTTGATATTAAATTAATTCCGAATTATTGCATTAGCCGTTGCGTTCTTGTAAAAAAGTTTACCATCAGCTACGTTAATGGCTAATTCACCTAGGGACAATGAATCTGGAGATTGAGTAGCTGTATCTGACCTCTTGAGTAAGAGAGTATTGTTGACGCCAAAAATTGAACCGCTAAAAGACATGTTTACCTCTCATCTTAAGATGTTAATATCATATCATATAGTAAGGATAATATTATTTTTTTTTAGCTTAAAATAAGATTTTAATATACTTATCTAAATTCTTCTTTAATCCTATAGTCAAATCCCATTGCCTTTAAGTATTCTAAATAACTTTCTTCATCTTTGGCAGCTAACGGACCGTATTCAAGTCCTTTTAAAATATTGTTATAATGATACGCATACGTGCCTGTATTACCCAATGTTAATGAAGTAATATCCAACTTTCCTTTCCAATCATTTGAACCTATACCTTTAAAATATTCTTTTGTTTTACCCAAATGCCATACAACATTTTCTTTAATAGAAAATATTCTAAAACCATTTGTCCAAGCTCTAAGAGCTGTTGTGTGCTCTTCACCAAAAAAATTAATTCTTGGATCTGGAATAATTTCTTTATAAAAATCATTTGTACTAAAAATAAAGTGTCCAGATACAAAATGTGTTTCCATGTACTCTTTTCCGATTCCAAGACTCAGAATCCTTGACTACAAAATCGTCTATTTTATTTTTAAATTTAAGACTTGCAAAAGGACGGACGGACTCAGCCCAGATATGCCATGGATGAATTAAATTGTCTGGATGATGAGTCTCTACTCCTTCTTTATCTTTTTCAAACCATGGAGTTCTTCCAGATATAATTATTTTATAACAATATGTTTCAGATATTAAATTATGATAATATTTTAATTTTTTATCCCAATCTTTTTTAAATCTCATATGACCATCAATTCTCATAACATAATTCTCGTCTAGCATAAGCCATGTTGCGATTAGCCAAGCCATGCCCAATCCAAGACTGTTCGGAAGTGCCAAATTTGCTGTTCTTACATTTGGGAATGAAGAAAAATCTTCAAAATTACCATCTAATCTTTGATTACAAATACCGACATATACATCTTCGGGTTTTTCCGCTTCACTATATATGCTCTTTATAGTATTTAAAAGATCTTCTTCTTGAAAAGAAGGAATGGCTATAAATATTTTTTCGTTAACCATTTAAAAATTTTTTACCATTTACTCAATGGACATGTAGCTTTCTTGAGCTTTACCTTTAATGGCATTATGCATCCGCATTCTTTGCATTGTTTTGTTACTTTTGTAAGTCTATCACATTCTTCACAAATTGTAAGCCTATTTTTAGCTAAATCATCAGTTGCGCGTTCGGTAGTGGTATTTAATAGATCCCAAGGACGTGTTGTATCTAGACGTGTTGTACCTATTTTTTTCTTATACTCTTGCCAAGGTGTCATAGTAATTATGCTGGAGGATGAAATCCATTTTGATCATATGTCCAATTGTAATCAAAATCATATTTTAATTCATCTGGGACTTGTACGACTTTTGGGTCGGAAGATAACACCGCTATCAAAATCTCAATGCTATCGTGAACGTGTGAAATAAATGCTATCTCTCCATCTACTATATAGGCAAATGTTTTTCTGGTTTCTGCTGATCCAGTTTCAGGTATGTTTTCTTCTGACATAAAGTTTCTCCATTTGTTAATTTAGATCTATTATTATAACACAAAATTTATAAAATTATTATCTTATACACTCTTCAGTAGGCGCTGGGGGAGCTGGACAAGAGCATGGGCTGCATCCGCTACAAGAATAAGAATATGTAGTTTTGAGTGCACTTGAGCCGTTAGGACATAAGCTACCAGGACCGGTAGTTGAGACTAAAGTGCAAGTTGGTGTACACGGTGCTTGAAACGCTGGTGGGAAGAATGGCGGGAAATATGGAGGGAAGAATGGCGGGAAATATGGCGGGAAATATGGAGGGAAGAATGGCGGGAAATATGGAGGGAAGAATGGCGGGAAGAACGGCGGGAAATATGGAGGGAAGAATGGCGGGAAGAACGGCGGGAAATAAGGGCTATTAATAACGTAATCTATAGATGTATTCAAGGGAACGACAGAAGTGTCCGTTAATGCTGTTTTAACTTTTTCAAAATTAAGCTCTGAGTTTGGAACTCCAAGAGGAGAATTGTTTTCATCTCCGTTTAAAGGTTCAGACGTTATACTGCCCACAACAAATCCAGCGGATATGATTGCAGTATTTGCGTCTTGTTGGCTTGTTCCGAGCAGAAATATTATGTTTGGAAGCTTTTCTTACTCCCTTTGAATTTCCTAATGGAATTGTCATAAAATTACGCCTTTAAATCGCCCAATACCACCCAAGTATTTTCTTCTAATTTAACTAGTGTAGCACCTGACCATTGAGCGCGCAATTTAAGACCAGGAGTACCGTTGATTGTTACTCCACTTCCCGCAACAAAAGTTACTTCACCGGTAATGTTTTTTCTTAAAATATCTATTCTATCTCCATCAGATAAAATATTATTTACAGTTACTGTAGCGTTAGACGCAGAATCAATTATTACTAATTTAGCTAAATCTGATGCCTGCAAAGTATAGCTTGCTGTTTGTAAGTTTAAGGTAGAATTAAATGCAGCTCTGGCCACACCTTCTTGCAAATCAGTTGGAGTAATACTGTTGCTTAAATTTAACTTAGAGTATGCGATTGCCGCAGAAGAACTAATGTCAACATTGCTAATTGTTCCATCCATAATCATAGAAGATGTAATTGTATTTGCGGGAAGAGTTACGGTACCCGTAAACGTTGGAGAGTCAAGAGGAGCCTTTAAGCCAATATTGGTAGCTACGGTTGTGGCGAAGTTTGCGTCGTCGCCAAGAGCCAAGGCTAATTCATCAAGAGTGTTTAAGGCTTCAGGTGCTGAAGCAACCAAGTTGGCAACTTCGGTTCGCACGAATGCAGTAGTCGCAATCTGAGTAGTGTTTGTCGCTGCTGACGCCGTAGGTGCGGTTGGAACACCGGTTAAATCGGGTGACGCAAGAGGAGCCTTAGTATCTAATTGTGTTTGAATAGCCGATGTAACGCCATTCAAGTATCCAATTTCTGTATCTGATACATCTGCTACTCGGGCTTGAATGAGCGTTGTATCTACAGCAATTGTTGCCGTAGAACCTTCGGCTGCGGTATGAGTTATGGCAATGCCAGCCCCAGCAGTAACATCGGACATGTAATTGCCAGTTGTGTCTGTGCCAAGGTCAATTGCATCATTGATCCATGCGCTTCCGTTCCACTTTAGGAATTGTCCTGACGCGGCAGAAGTAATTGTTACGTCACCAACGTCGTCAAGAGTGTTGGTTGTTGGAATTGTCTCATTAATCCATGCGCTTCCATTCCATTTTAAAAACTGACCATTTGTTGCACTAGTAATTGTTACGTCACCAACATCATCTAAATTATTAATTGTTGGAATCGATGAATTAATCCACGCACTTCCATTAAACTTTAAAAACTGACCAGTTGCATTGCCGCTAATAAGAACATCAGCCATATCAGTTGAGATATTAGCTTTTCTGTTAACCCATTTACTTCCATTGTAGAAAAATGAATCACCGCTTAATGCTGAAGAAATCATTACATCGCCAGTAAGATTGTCTAATCTACCAGATATGATTACCGAAGTGCTTTGCACTGATCCATAAACAGTAATTTGCATTTCATCTACAGCTGGCGGATTAGTGAAATTTACCGTTACGTGATTGTTGGAAAATGCACCCGAACTATCGGTTGTACTCCATCTGGTTTCTATTACCTCATAGGTAATATTGCTCATCACCGTAACAACAACACTTGATGTACTCAACCCATGAAAAAGAGTAAAATCAGTACTGGTATTATCTCCTTTTGTAAAAGATAATGATGTTCCAGCAGGAGATTCTGGGATTATTTGATTCTTCCATTTTGAAGAAGATGAATCGTATACGAGAATTTGTCCATTTAAAACATTACTTGTTAATACATCTGAAATCTTACTAATACTTAAATCATCATTAGTCCAAGTTGAACCATTATACAATAAAACATCATTTGTAGCTACATTTGATAGTGCGACTCCAGATAAATCGTCTAAGGTTCTATTGTTGATATATGTAACAGCATTTGAATATGCTGTATTTCCTACGGTATCAGCGTAAGCACTTACGCTAGCTGCTGAATTTGATATGTTTGACAACATATTTGTTGTATAAGAATTCGATACCCTGACAACAGGAGCCATTCCTTCTCCACTGTTATCCGTTATCTCTATACCCGTACCCGCTACAAGGTTAGAAACATATTCACCAGTAGTGTCTACTCCAAGTGTAACTGAGTTAGATGCGATTGTTGTTGTTATTGTAACGTTTGCTGAACCGTCTATAAATACGTTGCCAGTAACATCACCATCTAAAGTAATTTTTCTTTGGTTAGTCCAAACCAATGCGTTACTTGCTGTACCAGTTACATTACCAGTATGATTACCGGAAGTATCACCAACTAAATTTCCGTTTACATTTCCAACCACATTGCCCGTTACGTTTCCAACTAAATTCCCAGTTACATTTCCGGTTACATCACCAATCAAAGAAGAAGTTACTTGATTAAATATAACATTTGCATTTGTTGTAATTGATTGCGGTATTGATATAGTTGGTGTTGAAGCTTCTCCAGAATTGTTAGTTATTGTTATACCAGTGCCTGCAATTAAATGATCTACGTAATCACCAATTGTATCTGTAGATAGATTAATTGCATCGTTAATCCAAACTGAGCCATTGTACCTAAAAAAATCACCATTGGCTGGTGAAGAAAGAGTAACATCTGTCAAATCATCTACTGATGCACTTAATGCTACTGTAGGGGTAGCAGTTTCTCCAGAATTATTAGAAAGAGATATGCCAAGACCAGCAACCAAAGAAGAAACATAATCACCTGTGGTATCAGTACCTAAGGCCACTGAATTGGCTACTATACTTGCGGTAAGTGTTACATTTGCGGAACCATCTATGGAAACATTTCCAGACAGATCTCCGGCTAGAGTAATAACTCTAGCGTTGGTCCATTTTGCTGCCGATCCAATATATTGATTTGCCGACAACACCTCTGCTCCATTGATTTTAAATACTTTACCAGAAGCAAGATTTATATTTTCAGAAGAAGTCCACGATGCTGTACTCTCAACCCAATTAAAAGTTTTGTCTGTTGCACCTTTTAGCGTTATCCCACCACCATCTGCGCTTACGTCAGTTGTTATGCCGGATCCAAGTTCAATATTTTTATCTTCAACAACAATTGATTCAGTATTGATGGTTATGGTTGTACCATTAACAATTAAATTTCCATCTACTACCAAATTTCCAGATATTTGAAAACTATCTTCTGCTGTAATTTGAGTGTTTGATGATTGTAAAACATTTAAAGACGAACTAATTAATGAGCCATCAATTTTTTTAAAGTAAAATATTCCAGAAATGGGGTCAATTGCTATTTGATTACTAGTGATACTTGGATTAGCCACTTTAAAACCTTTCTTTTTATTTAGAAGGTTCCACCATCAAATGTAATATTATCTATAGAACCACCAGTAATCGATATATTATTTGAATTTTGTACCGCCATTGTACCAAGACCAAGGGTCGTTCTAGCTGCTGATGCATCTACGTCATCTACAAGCGATCTACCAAAAGAGGTAAATGTCGCAAGAGCTGCAGTCCCAGAACCCGTAAAATACGGTATCTTATCTGCAGCTGAGGTCAGCCCAGCCAAAGCGGCTAATTCACCATCATAAGCCTGAACATCGGTGCCTATTGCTAGGCCAAGGTTTGTCCTTGCTGCCGAAGCTGAAGTTGCCCCAGTTCCACCATAGGCAATTGCTATAGTTCCTGCGTTCCACGTTCCAGTATCAACAGTGCCCAATGATGTGAGCGAAGAATTCACTACTCCAGAACCAAGAGTAGTATTTGAAAGAACAATTGTACCATTGATCATGTATGATTTACCAGAATCAATGTTGATATGCTCTGATGCAGTCCACGCATCTGTTGCGTCAACCCAATTCCAAGTTTTGTTTGTTGCACCAAGAATTGTTATACCAGCTCCATCAGCTGTAGTATCTGTCGGCGTAGCGGCGTTTGCTAAAACAATATTTTTATCTTCAACGACAAGAGTTGCCGTGTTAAGAGTTGTGGTATTGCCTTGGACTGTTAAGTCTCCGGTAACAACAAGATTATTAGAAATTGTAACGTTTGCTGGCAAACTAAGTGTTACAGCTCCATTAGAGGCAGACAC
>SXGQ01017486.1_pt1 | contig 40438 bp, 36 predicted proteins | sample 3178371 | NCBI WGS metagenome assembly SXGQ01 (sample SAMN11356859, study PRJNA531348) | freshwater metagenome | isolation source: freshwater sample F1-20 | place: China: Fuxian Lake, Yuxi | collected 2017-12-25
GCGAGTGAGCACAAGTTTCGCACTGCAAAGAAAAATTCAATGGAAGATCAACAATGAAATCAACAGGCGCCAAAATTGGAATCATAGGTTGCGGATCGATCGGTCATGTGCACGCGCGCCACGCGCTGCACGCGGGTCTTGATATTGCCGCGGTGTGGGACATTAAGCCGGAGGCCGCCGCAAAAATGATTTGCGAAGTTCCAAGCGCGCAGGTCATGCCAAGCGTTGAAGCGTTGTTGGCGCAGCGCGATATTGCCGGCGTGATCATTGCAGTGCCCAATGATTTGCACATGCCACTGGCTGTGCAAAGTTTGCAAGCGGGCAAGCATGTGTTGCTTGAAAAACCAATGGCGCTTTCCGCAGCGCAATGCGACGAGATTATTCGCGCCAGTGAAAAAGCCAAGAAGCACGTGCAAATGGGATTTGTGTGTCGACAACTTCCCGCGGTGGCCACGGCCAAAAAACTTGCGCACGCTGGAACATTTGGTTCGATCTACCACATCAAGGCCAGCACCTATCGCCGTCGTGGCGTACCAGGCCTTGGCGGGTGGTTCACCAATAAAGCGCGCTCGGGTGGCGGACCGTTGATTGATCTTGGCGTTCACATCATTGACGCCTCGCTTTGGCTGGCGGGCTTTCCAAAAGTGCTGCGCGTGAGCGGAGCCATTTATGCAAATTTTGGCTGTCAAATGCATAATTACACGCATGTGTCCATGTGGGCTGGTCCGCCAAAATTTGACGGCGTGTGCGATGTCGAGGACCACGCCACCGCGATACTGCGCTGCGAGGGCGGACTCACGATTGAAGTGAACACCACTTGGGCCATGAATGTGCCGGATGGAATTCTTCCTGACGGAGTGATCTTGATGGGACAGAAAGCGGGTTGCCACATTGGTCTGCAGGCAAAGTCGCTCACCCTTGCCACCGAAAGCCACGGCATGCCCGCGGATTTGGAGCCGCACTTCGCCGCCGAGGAGCCACTGAAGCAGGCGTGGAACGCGCAAGCCGCGGCATTCGCATCGCTGTTGCAGCATGGAACAAATCCAATCGCCACCGCGCATGAAGGGCGTCAGGTGCAATCGGTGATCGACGCTATTTATGACTCAGCGAAGGTGGGGCATGAAGTGGAATTGGGAGCGCCATGAAAAGTCGGCGCACGACGCGTTTAGTTTTTGGCGCCTGTAGTTGCCTTGTACTTATCCAGCGTTTCTTTTAATTCGCTAAGCATGTCGGCGTCCATTTCTTTGTCCTTCACGCCAAGATCAACCGCTTGCTGCTGCGTGGCAAGGGCCTTGGTCTTGTCGCCGCGTTCCCAATACACTCGGGCAAGCGTGTCAAGAATGGCTGGCTCCGCGGGATTTGAAACGGAAACCGCCTTCTGCGCCGCGGCCAGCGAGAAGTCCAAATCGCGGGACATTTCAGGCATTTCCGTGGCGCTGACCCACGCTAATTGATTCAATTCCATGGCATCAAGATCCATTGTCAAAAGTTGTTTGCCAACCGCAATCGCCTCTTGCGGTTGCTTGGCTGGTCCAGCCAAAATTTGAAACTTAGTCATCTGCATTTGGGAGTCTTTGGGATCACTCTTGATGGCTTCATCGATCTTGGCAAGCAGCGCTGTGTAGTCGCCGCTCTTTTGTGCTGAACGCATGAGTTTGGAAATTGATTTGCTTGCCTCTTCGAGTTTGGCCTGAGCCAGCGCGGCTTCTTTTGCCTTTGACAAATCCCAAGTGCCCGCGGCCACCGCGGCCAATGGCTTGTCCATTTCCATTGGGTGGCCGATCCACTGGATCACGCCATCCTTGCCAACAATAAACGCGCACGGAATTCCACCTTGTTCTGCAGCTTGCATCCATGACTTGCTCATCACACCATCACCGTCATACGCCACGCGGTAGCCCATTGCATCACCCTTGCCCGTGACGAATGCATTTAATTTATCGAGTTGCTTGTCCTTCTCGCCACGCTCGCTGGCGGCCACGCTTATAAATTGCACCGCTGGAAATTCTTTTTGCATGGAGCTGAGATGTGGAATACCCGCGATGCAAGGGCCGCACCATGTCGCCCAAAATTCAACCACGTATGCGGTGCCCGACTGCAATTCTTTCACGGGTTCGCCCTTCACCCACGCATTCGCTGTAAATGGCGCAAGTGGCGGCGCCTTTGAGCCAACAGTTAAAGTTGCGGGAGCGGCTAGAACGAGGGCGATGAGCGTGGTAATCATAAGTATCTCCTTAAGAAGCGATGCTATCTCAGAAATGGCGCGGCGGTGTGAATGTATTCAAGCGGTTCAACACGCGTGCTTGTATTTATTTTTGGCGCACGCCCTTCAAACAATTCACGGCGCTCGCATTATGCTTGCGGCATGACATGCCAGATGCTGGATGGAAAATTGCTGGGTCAAAAAGTGCGCGCCGATGTGAAGGCTCGCGTGTCGGCATCCAATACAGTGGCGCGGCTGGACGCTATTTTGGTTGGCAGTGACGACGCGGCCGAGGTGTACGCGCAAAGCCAGGCTCGAACCTGCGATGAAGCCGGCATTCACTATGTGTTGCATCGGTTGCCCGCGGAAAGTTCCTACGAGAACATCGCTGGCCGCGTGCTGCTGCTCAACACGGAGAAGCAAGTGCGCGCGATCATGTTGCACTTGCCGCTGCCCGTGGGGGTGGATGTTGAGCGCGTGCAAAGTTTGATCGCGCCGGAAAAAGATGTGGAGGGCGTGAATCCCGCCAATATTGGAAACGTGGTGTATGGCCGCCGCAGTTTGGTGCCATGCACGGCGCGCGCGGTGCTTGAACTGATTGAAACCACAAAATTAAATTTGCAGGGCGCGCGCGTGGTCGTGGTGGGTGCCAGCAATATTGTGGGCAAGCCCGTCGCGGTGTTGTTGATGCGCTCCAATGCCACGGTGATCAGCTCAAATAAATTCACTTTGGAACTTTCGCAACTGACGCGCGGCGCCGATGTGGTTGTGGCCGCAGCGGGAGTGGTTGGATTGGTCAAGGGTGACTGGATCAAGCCGGGAGCCGTGGTGATTGACGTTGGAATTCACCGAGTGATTTCGCCTGAAGGAAAAACCACCACCATGGGCGATGTTGATTTTGAAAGCGTGAGCAAAGTCGCGGGATTTCTCACGCCGGTTCCAGGTGGTGTTGGACCGATGACCGTTGCCATGTTGCTGCGCAATGTGGCTGACGCTTGCTTAAAAATTTAAGCGCGCTTAGTCGCACAGCATGGCCGCGGCTTGTTCATAGCGCTGGATAGTTTTTGCGATCACATCCACTGGCAACACGGGGCCAGGCGGGCAGCGATTCCAAAGACCGGCGGCTTCTTGGGCCAGCAACCAATTGCGCACGAATTGCTTGTCCAAACTTTCGGGCTCGCGTGTTCCATCCATCGTTGACGCGATCCAGTAGCGGCTTGAATCGGGCGTGAGCACTTCATCGGCCAAGATAAGTTCATCCGTGGGATCGCCGTTCTGGTCCAGGGCGAAACCAAATTCAAATTTGGTATCCGCCAGGATCAAGCCACGGTGCGCGCAGAATTCACTGGCGGATTTGTAGATCGCCAGGCTTGCCGCGCGGAGTTTTTCCATGACCGATTCTCCAACTACCGCGGCCGCTTGTTCAAAGGAAAGATTTTCGTCGTGGCCCGAATCGGCCTTGCTGGCGGGAGTGAAAATTGGCTCTGGAAGTTGGCTCCACTGTTTCAAACCCGCGGGCAATGCGACGCCGCATACTCGGCCGAATTTTTTATATTCCACAAATCCGCTGCCCGCGAGCCAACCGCGCACCACGCACTCGATCGGAACAATCTTCACGCGCCGACAAATCATGCAGCGCCCGTGCAGCATGTCCCGCTCCGACTGTGTGAGGCCTGGAATAATCGCAGGATCAGTGGAGATCACATGGTCGCGAATAATATTCCATTGGCGTATGCGTTCAAACCATTGCATGCTGATTTGTGTGAGCAACTTTCCCTTGTGGGCGATCACGCTTGGAAGAACCACGTCAAATGCGCTGATGCGATCGGTGGCGATCACGATGATTCGAGGACTTTCGCCAGCGACCGCGGGAAGTTCATAGACGTCGCGCACCTTGCCGACACGTTTGCCACCAAGAGAGAGATGCGTGGTTGCCACGCTTTGTGCGGCGCGATTGCGGGTCTCCATGGAGTTACCTTGATTTTCACAAGCGGACGATTCCGTTTCCATGGGCGGATGGTATAGCCGAGAAAAAATATCAACGCGAACAACATAAAAAGGTCCTGATTTGCAGGGATGCGTGGGTTTCTGGTTACACTTTCTGTGCAAATGCTCCGATTTGATGTCCATCATGAATTCAATAGCGCCAGTGATCAGCGTCTTTACGGAGCGCATTTGCTTGGGCGCGATGATTTGCCGGTGGCTGGCGAACTGAAAGGGAAAAGTGGTTCCATTCGTTGCGAGCCCGCTGAGCCAACAGCGACCGCGTTGTGTGTGGAAGTGGATGCGGGCGGAATGGGTCGGCTGATGTTGCAAACATGTTTGCTGAAACAACGCGACGAACCGTATCTGCTCTTTCTAGAGTTGGCGCGACATCGCATCAAGCAATACATCGTCAAGAGTGAGGAGTGGCAACTCTTTGATCCAACTCTCTCGGGTGAAAGTTTGAAGCGCTGGGAGCACGCGCGGACACTTTTTGTGCGCGCCATGAACGAGGTCGACTTCTCCAAGGCCGAGACGTTCGCCAAGGATTCTTTAATCGCCGGCTTGGACGCCAATGAGCAACTGGCGCTGTTGCACGCCGAGTTGTTGGTGAAGCGACGCTTTGGCAACAAGCCCTCAACCAGCACCGTGATTGGCGTGCGCGTGGACCCGCGAAGCGACATCAAAGTATGCGGCGAGACAGCCAAGATTCTTGACGTATTGATGCTTCCAACTCCATGGAAATTAATCGAGCCCTCACAGGGCGAGTTTCGATTTCAGGAGATGGATCGTTGGATGGCTTTCGCGGCTCAAACCAAGCGCCCAATTGTGGCGGGGCCGCTGCTGCGATTCGACAAGCGCACGTTGCCTCCGTGGATGGAGCCGGCCAAAAAAGATTTTTCAATGTGCGTTGACCGCTCCTACTCGTTCATGGAAAAAGTGGTGCATCGCTACCGCGACGTGGTCACCATGTGGAATTTAGGAAGCGGTTTGCACGCCAATGAGCACTTTGAATTCACCGATGAGCAAATGATGGATTTGACTCGACGCGCGAGCGTGTTGACGCGCCAAAGCCGCCATGGAGCGCGCACGCTCATTGAGTTGACGGAATTATTTTGCGATCATGTCTCGAGCCGCCCCGGCGCGCTCACTCCTTGGCAATATCTAGAGCGACTTTCGCAAGAGGGAATTCATTTCGACGCGGTGGGCGTTCAAATGTGTTTTGGTGGCGCGGTCGAAGGCACGGCGATGCGCGATTTAATGCAAGTTTCCGCCGTTCTTGATCGCTTTCTCGCCTTTGATTGCAAGGTTATGGTCAGCGCGTTTGGTGTTCCAAGCCGTCAAGTTGATTCAAAGTGTGGATGGTGGCGCGAGCCATGGAGCGAGCAATTGCAAGCCGTGTGGACCAGCCGCTTTGTCACCATCGCCTTGTCCAAGCCATTCATAGAGACCGTGATATGGGAGCGATTAATCGACGAGGGCGAAGACGCCAGCGGACTGTTGTTTGAAAATGGAAAGGCAAAGAGCGTGTTCGCCAAGTTGCTCGCCATTCGCAAGCGATTGCGCAAGCCGCTGGCCAATTCAAAACAAAAAAGCGCCGCGGCCAATGAAACTGAAAATGATGAGACGCGCAGCGGGGCGCCATCGGTGGAATGAAACAAAGTCGCGCGCCAACCCAGGGACTTGCGTTGCTGTCGCTTTGCGCGCTTGGCACGTTGATCGCGTCGCGGATCTCACAAACACAAATGCGAACACCCGTGCAGGGAAATCAATATTCAACATTGCCCGCGTGGCGCATTGACTTGGATCGCGCGGGCCCGGATGAGTTGGCGGCCTTGCCGGGTATTGGGCCGGCGCTGGCGGCGGCAATTGTCAAGGATCGCAATATGCGCGGACCATTTCAAACGCTTGCGGGGTTGGATCGGGTGCGTGGAGTTGGCCCAGCGATTTTGTCGCAAATCAAGCCGTTTGTGCTGCAACCGCCGCAGTGAGCTACTGTATGGACTGAATCGACCGTGTCGTGATCGATCTTGTTATGAAGTGGCGCGAAGAAATTTCCACCTCCGCAGCGCTGACCGCGCTTGAGGAGAAGGTACGCACTGGGGGCGTTGCCAGCGTGCGTGGCGCGACTGGATCAAGCACTTCCATCATCACACAGACGTTGGCTGCGAAAGTAAATCGCGTGACGCTGTTGGCAACCGCGCATGTGGACGAGGCCGACGAGGTGATCGCCGAGTGGCAGGATCTTGGTCTTCATGCGTTGCGATTGCCCGCGCTTGAGGCTTCGGCTGGAGAGAGTATTTTGGCGGCGGAGTCGTTTCTTGAGCGGCTGAAAGTTGCCGACGCATTGGAAGGTGGCAAGGTGGCGTTGATCGTGGCGCCCATCGCCGCGCTGATGCAGCGCCTACCAAACGCCGCGAAGCGGAAATTGTTGTACCGCACTTTGCGCGTTGGTGAACGTGTGGCGCCGGCGCAACTTGCCGCGTGGTTGACCGAGCGCGGGTATCAACGAATGGAAGCTGTGGAAAATCCCGGGGAGTATTCAGCGCGCGGCGGCGTGTTCGACTTGTATCCGGCCGCGGCCACAAGCGCGGTGCGCCTGGATTTTTTTGGCGACGATATTGAACGCATGCATGAAATGGACGCCACCACGCAGGCCAACGATCGGCGCGTGGAAAGCGTGGACGTGCTTTGCGCCGACGAAAAACAATTGGCGCCTAGCGATGAGGATGCGGCTTTCGCGGATTTGCTGCCGCGCGACGCGTTGTTTGTGTTCGCTGAGCTGGGCGAAGTCATGGAGCAATCCCGCGGATATTGGGAGCGAATTGATGACTCTGTTGGCGTGATCTCGCCAAACGACACGGTGAAGGGATTGATGGATCGAGTGAGCAACACGCTTGCGTTCAATCAATTTTCGCAGACCAATGAACCGGCGTCGCTGGATGTTCCAGTGCGCTCACTTGGATTGAGCGAAAGCGACACCGCGAAAGCGTTTGAATCTCTGGTGGATTTTTCGACCGATGCGGATGTGATTTTATTTTGTTCCACCGATGGAGACGTGACGCGTGCCAAAGAGCTTGCGCAAAAACACGCGGCGGGCGCGGGAGTGCAGGTGGTCCGTCAACATTTGCACCGCGGATTTCGTTGGGATCGCCCTGGCAAAAAATCGCTGATGCTTATTCCCGAGCATGAGTTGCTTGGGCGCTTTGGCGTGCGCCGCCGCGGTGGCGCGGTGTCGGCGGGCGCGCGCGCGCGCGACGCGTTCTTGCATTTTGAGAAGGGCGATTACGTCACCCACCGTGATCACGGCGTGGCGCAGTATGTGGGATTGGTCACGCGCGCCTCGCTTGATCGAACAGGCGCAGTGGTTGAGAGTGGCGGCGCCTCTGATGATGGATCGAGCGGCGTGATGCAGAGCGCGGCACATCCTGAGATGGAATATCTCGCGTTGCAATTTGAGGGCGCGACCAAACTGTATGTGCCGGCGTTGCGAGTGGATTTGGTGCAGAAATATGTTGGAGCCGGGGCTTCAAAACCTCCGCTGAGCCAAATTGGCGGAAAGCGTTGGAAAGCCCAAAAAGAACGGGTTTCCGAGGCGGTACGAGATCTCGCAGCGGAGATGTTGCGCGTGCAAGCCGTGCGCGCCGCCACGCACGGGGTCGCGTTTCCCGTGGACACCGCGTGGCAACATGAATTTGAGGAGGCGTTTCCATGGGATGAAACCGCGGATCAATTGACGGCCATCGCCGCCACCAAGCGCGACATGGAATCATCCAAGCCAATGGATCGTTTGATTTGCGGCGATGTTGGATTTGGAAAAACAGAGGTGGCCATTCGCGCCGCGTTCAAGTGCGTGGAGTCTAGTCGGCAAGTCGCGGTGTTGGTGCCCACCACGCTCTTGGCGGAGCAACACGAACGGACATTTCGCGATCGATTTCGCGCCTATCCATTTCGAATTGAAAGTTTGAGCCGTTTCAAAAGCGACGCGCAGCAAAAAATAATTCTTGAAGATCTTCAAGCGGGGCGCATTGACCTGATCATTGGCACGCACCGATTGTTGTCCAAGGACATTCGCTTCGCCAATCTTGGTTTGGTGGTGGTGGACGAGGAGCAGCGATTTGGCGTTGAGCACAAGCAGCGGTTGCTTTCATTCCGCGCCACGGCCGATGTGCTTACGTTGAGCGCCACGCCCATTCCACGCACGTTGCACATGTCGTTGCTGGGCTTGCGCGACATCTCCAGTTTGACCACGCCGCCGGCTGATCGGCGTTCCATTGTGACGGAAGTGTTGGCGCTTTCATCCAAGCGATTGCAGCAGGCGATTCGCCGCGAATTGGCCCGCGAAGGGCAGACGTATTACGTGCACAACCGAATCCGTGGACTTGATCGAGCCGCTGAAAGAATCAAGGCGTTGGTTCCCGAGGCGCGCATAGAAATTGGCCATGGACAAATGCCCGCGGATCAACTTGAGCAAGTGATGCTGCGCTTCATGCGCCATGAATGCGACGTGCTGGTGAGCACGTCGATCATTGAGAGCGGCATTGACAATCCGCGCGCCAACACGATGTTCATTGACTTGGCGGATTTGCACGGTTTGTCCGATTTGCATCAGTTGCGTGGGCGTGTTGGACGCTCCAACCACCGCGCGTATTGCTATTTATTTTTACCCGAGGGCCGGCCGATCACCGACGACGCGCGCCGTAGATTGCGCGCCATCGAGGAGTACAGCATGCTTGGCTCGGGCTTCCGCATCGCCATGCGTGATTTGGAAATACGCGGCGCCGGAAATTTGCTGGGCGCGCAACAGAGCGGCCACATCGCGGCGGTGGGGTACGAAATGTATTGCCAGCTTTTGGAGGACGCGGTGGATGGCCTGACCTCGCGCAAGAAAATTCGCTCGGCCGACAATGTGCTTGACATTGGTTTGGCCGGCGCAATTCCGCGCGGATTTATTCCCAGCGAGCGGCGGCGGCTGGAGGCGTATCGACGTGTTTCCAGCGCCGACACGATCGAGGTGTTGTCGCGCACCATCGGCGACATTGAAAGCGCCTACGGGCAACCGCCAGTCACCATGCGAATTCTGCTTGATTTGGCTGAATTACGCGTCATTTTGGCCGCCTTGGGCGTGCGATCCTTGGTGAAACGCGATTTGGATTACATCTTCCACACCGCGCAACCAGCGCTTTTGCAGCGAGCCCTGAGCCATGCGCAAGCCACGGTGCGCGTGATTGGCAAGGCGGACGCCGAAGGCCTGATCGATGTCTATGTTCGGCCCGCCGGCTCACTAGAGGATTCAGCGCGCATGATGAAATTGCTGCGCACCCAATTGCGCAAACTCATTCCCGCGCCGGTGGTGGGGGCCGCATGAAGTGGCGCATGATGGTTGGAAATATTTCGCGTGGCAGCCAAAAAAAATCATGCGTGATTTAAACTATCGCCGCTGATCAATAAAGTTTTGTAGTGCGAGCAGTGGGGCGCGATTATCTGCGTTCAACAAAATGAATTTGCAGATAGCGCGCCACATAATCCAGAATGCTGGAAGCCTCCGGGATTTCTGGATTGCTCGTGATGCCCATGGGCTCAAAGCGCATGCCGCGAAATCGATCGGCGGCGTCGTGCGTGGTCAATCCATGTTGCAGTGCCAAACTGAACGCGCGGCAAAATCCTTGGATCAAACCTGAAAGAGTTGATCCTTCTTTGCTCATCTTGATAAAGATTTCGCCTGGTCTTCCATCTTGAAACAGACCGATAGTGAGATAGCCCTCGTGTCCCGCGATGCAGAACTTGTGGGTTTGACTTTGGCGGGTTTCAGGAAGAATTTCGCGGCGGTCTGAAAGAAGCGTCATAGATGGATCCTCGAGTTGGGTATCCATCGGTTCAATGAGGGCTTCGACTAAACTTTCTGTTTCAGACATTTTGGGAGTTGCTCAGAGTGTAGTTTCAGCGTAACTCCAACAGGCTTTCAACGCGACACAATTTGGCCACCCGAGCTGAATTTTTGAAAATCAATGTCCCAAATCACGGGGCAATATTTTTGGACCCGTATTGAAAGAAAAAACGTTGGCGCAAGGGTGCCAGCAACAATCCCACAATAGGGACAGTTCTTTGGCCGCAAACCCAAACAGAAAAAAGCCACAAATCAAGGGCAAATCATTGCCAATTGAGGAACTTTAGTCCTTGTCCTTTTTGGACTTCTTTCCCTTGTCGGACTTGCCTGACTTCTCTGGCTTATCCGATTTCTCAGCCTTCTCGGCTTTGGGAGCGGCTTCATCATCCGACTTATCGGCTGACTTCTTGCCCTTCTTATCTTTTTTGCCCTTCTTGCCCTTGTCTTTTCCATTGTCCTTGGAATCATCGTCGCCTTGGGTTTCATCCGTGGCTTCTTCCATTTCCTCAACGACGTCTTCGCTTTGGGCGGCGCGTTCAGCATCAACGGACTGTTGGAAGAGTTCAAGTGTTCGATCTGGCAGCACTTCGATATTGATTTCGGTACGAAGCTCACGATCAAACACAATCGCGCAGGTGTATGAACCAATGCGGCGAACCGTGTTGGCCAAACGAACCGCTTGCATTTCCACAGGGAATCCATCGAGCACCAATTGATCGAAGATGTCGCGATGGGTGACGGCTCCGTACAAGGCGCCTTGATCATTCACGCTGCGAATAAGTTTGATGGTGACATCCGTCAGGCGCTCGATCAATTTCGCGCGGCCTTCTTGACGCTTCTGCATGGCGGCTGCGGCGGTGGCGCGGGCATCCTTCAGGGCCTCAATCTTTTCAGCGGTTGGATATTCTGCGAGACCGTGGGGCAGCAGGTAATTTCGCGCGTGTCCAGGCTTGACCTTGACCACATCGCCAACCAGGCCCAGATTTTCAACGGAGATATTTAAAAGTAATTCAACATTTCGCTTTGCCATGACGCTGTCCTTCCCCTTTGGGGAGTGAGGGTGGCCGCAACACCCAACTATGTGCCTGCTTTCACGCGAAAGTCAGGCTGCGACGAGCGCCCAAGTATGGCAAAAACCCCCTTGATTCACAAGGGGGTGAAGAGTTGAACTCTTGATTTTTTGCATCGCCAACGCTGTGGCGCCGCTCGGGCAGAATCAATCATTGTGACTGACAAAGCCCGATTACCAATGCAAATTCTCAGCCATAATCGCTTCTTGCGTGGCCATGGCTTTGAGCCAAGGGTTGAAACTCACGTTTCAAGCCAAGCTTTTTAGCCAAGCCCTTTAGCCAAGGTTTTTAGCGGGGTCAGCGCTTTCAACCCAGGCGTAAAACAACTCCACGCATCAAGCGATATTTGCCAAAGACAATGTGCGTCTAGAAAAAACTTAGAACGGAATGTCAGCGTCAGCAACGGTGCTGTGGCTTTCGCTAGGCGCTTGAGTTGAGCCCTTGCTGTAGCTTCCGCCACCGTTTCCACCGCCACTATTGCCGCCACCAGCTCCAGCCGGCGCGCCAATAAACTGGAAGTTTTCCACCACCACGCGCAAACGTGATTGCTTCTTGCCTTCCTTGTCTTCCCACTGGTCAAGCTTGAGACGACCTTCGATAAATACTGGTCGGCCCTTGGCAAGATATTGCTTCATGACCTCCGCGGTGCGGCCCCATACTTCGCAATCCACGAAGGTCACTTCTTCGCGCTCCTCGCCAGTGGCGGTTTTGAACTTGCGGTTCATCGCCATAGCGAAATTACCCACGGTCTGATTGCCTTGCGGCAAAACCTTGAGCTCGATATCTCGAGTCAAATTACCCATCAACATTACTTTATTAAAATTTGCCATATCGTTACGCCTCCTTGTTGCGTGAATGCATTCTATAACGCCGCCACCACAACTTTTACATTTGTGGCGGAAGTTCTTGAAAATAAATGAAGGCAAGTAAAAATAAATCGAGCCACCCAAATGGGTGGCCCGAATGTGCACAAGTATTGGGGCGCGAAACTTCCATCGCGCCAATTCGCTTCAACCCTTGCGGGCTCAGATGGAGCACGCTCCACGATTAAGCGTCGCGGTCCATGTCTGGATCCATGGCGCCAACTTCATCGGCAGGCATGGCTCGCAAACGGCTCTCGTCCATGGTTTTCTGCATGGATTCTGCGTTCTTCAGTTGCTCCTCGGTCAAGTGGTCCGCGCGGATCACCATGCTGCGCAGCAACTTTTCATTCAAGTTGCAATCACGCTCGATGGAGGCCAGGCGGTCGCTTACGGTGCGGAAAAAGGCCAAAATGTAGAGGCCACGCTTGTTGCCCGCGATGTCGTAGGCCAACTTGCGCTCGTCCCATTTGGCGATGGAAAGAATTTCCGCGCCGTTGCGGGTCAAGATTTCCTTGACCAGATCGGTGGAGCCCTGCAAATCAGCGCTTGCGGATTGAGGAAAAAGAAACATGCCTTCGTAGGGGCGAGTGCGTTCAGCTGTCAGTGTTGCGTCCATATCAGTGTCCTTTCGAAAATGTGGAGTGAATGTGAATCCAAAATTTGAACCCGCTCAAGAACGTACTTGAGCGGGATGATGTCAAGCCTCTCCCGCGGGCGCTCCAGCGCCGCGGCGATTAAAAGTATTCATGGCGTGCTCGAGCCCGCGCTCGGCCCAACATGCCGCGGCCTCAGCCGCCTCGTCAAGTCCCGCTTCCATGCGGGGCTTTTGTTCCGATGTGAAATGTCCAAGGACGTAATTCTCCGTTGGAATTTTTCCCGGCGCATCAATGCCAACCCGCAAACGCGACCAATGATCGCTGCCAAGTCGACGCGTGATGTCGGCGAGTCCATTGTGTCCACCATCGCTGCCTTGGCCACGCAAGCGGATGACTCCGCAAGGCAACGCAAAGTCGTCGGCGATCACCAGCACATCCGTCGCGGCGTTGAGTTTGTGGAAGCGAATTGCCTCCAACGCGCTCACGCCGCTGAGATTCATGAAGGTGGTTGGTTTCAGAAGGAGCACACGTTCGCTTCCAATCTGGGCCTCGAGAAGCAATCCGGTGAAACGCGATTTCGCTGGGGAAGCCGGCGGATTCGTGAACCTTCTTGCCAATCGATCAAGCACATCGAAGCCCGCGTTGTGGCGGGTTCCGGTGTACTCGGCTCCAGGATTTCCAAGACCAACAATAAGACGCATGGAAATTCAACAGGCTTACGCCTTCTTGTCCTCCTTCGCGGCAGCGCCCTCGGCGCCTTCCTTGTCCTTCTTGGCGGTGAGCACTTCTGGTTCGGCGACAGCGGTTGGAGCCGTGGCTTCGCCAGCGAGTTCTTCCTGCACAATGATCACGCGCGCGTAGGCGGAATGTGAATCGGTGACCGCCGTGATTCCAGCGGGAAGTTTGTACTCGCCAACGGTCAGCAAGTCGCCCTTCATATTGGTCAGGTCGATGCGAATTTCCTCTGGAATGTCGCGCACCTTGCAGTTCACTTCAAGCTCGGTCACGTCGTGCGTGAGCACGGCGCCGGGACGCTTGGCGGATTCAGGTTGGCCGAAGTAGTTCAAGCGAACCTTGACCGTCACCAATTCATCCAAGTTCACGCGCGCAAGATCGACGTGAATGACATTGTCACCCAGCCATCCAAATTGCAATTCTTTCACAAGGCATGTTTCCGTGGTGCCGCCTTCAAGGGCGATGTTCAACACGTGGGCGCCTTGTTGCAGCGTGTGCAAGGTTTGCTTGGCGTCCAGTTGCAGCGCCATCGGCTGGCTTCCGTGGCCATACAAAATCGCCGGCATTTTGCCGCTTGCGCGCAGTCTTTTGGTGTAACGGGTGCCCAATTTTTCACGAGGTTGGGCTTGCAGTGTCGGGGTTGTCTTAGACATGGGTGAGATCTCCTATAAAAGAAAGTGACTTGGTAAAAGTTGAAATCGAAATTAAAAGTGAATGATTCTTCAGCGGGCTGATCCAAATGATTTTCCAAAGAGCGCGCTCACGCTTTGGTTGTGATGGATGCGATGGATGGCTTCGCCCAACATGCTGGCCACGGAGAGCACGCGCAATTTGTTTCGGATGGAGTGCAGTCGATTGTCGATGGGAATTGTGTCTGTCACTGTGACACTGGTGATTTCCGGCGCGGCGAGCCGCTCGATGGCTTGGCCAACCATAACGGCGTGGGTGCACGCCACATGAACGCTTGTTGCGCCGCGCTCACGAGCGACTTTGGCGGCTTCCACCACGGTGCCAGCCGTGGTGATCATGTCGTCGAACATGATCACGGAGCGACCCTTCACTTCGCCAATGACATTTTTCACTTTCACTTCGCTGCCGCTCTGGCGGCGCTTCTCAATAATGGCCAAGTCAATTCCCAAATGCTCCGCGAACATGTTTGCGATTTTGGCGTTGCCAACATCCGGACTCAGCACGATTGGATTCTCGAAACCGGGAAGCTCCTTGCGAAAGTGCTCAAACAACACTGGACTTGCCGTGAGATGGTCCACGGGAAGATCGAAAAATCCTTGAATTTGCGCGGCGTGCAAGTCAACGCACATCACGCGGTGGGCGCCGGCGGTGGTGATCAAATTTGCCACTAATTTGGCTGTGATCGGCACGCGGCCCTCGTCTTTGCGATCTTGGCGGGCGTATCCAAAATAGGGAATGACCGCGGTGATGCGGTTGGCGCTGGCGCGGCGCAGGCAATCTATATAGATGAGCAATTCCATCAGGCTGGCGTTCACCGGACTGCAAGTGGAAAGCACCACAAAGCAATCGCGGCCGCGCACATCCTCATCCAACTTGACCAGCAATTCACCGTCTGGAAAAACCTTGGTCTCGCCAGCGCCAAGTTGCAACTCAAGATATTTCACGATGCCATTGGCTAAATGCAGACCAGTGGTGCCGGCGAAAACTTTCAGCGTGTCTTTGTCTTTGACGCTCATGGTGTGCTTTCCAGTGGAATGCGATTTCGCGCGCGTAGAATTCCATCCACCTCAGCTAGTTGCGCCGGAGTGTTGATGCTGAGCACCTCTTCTTCGGGCACCGCGTTCATGACGGCGATATGCAAACCGCGCTTGAGCAGCAGTTCAAAGACGTCAGTGATGTAGTACTCGCCGTTGGCGTTTTTGTTGGTGACAAGTTTCAGCGCCTCAAACAAAGCTTTGGTGTTGAAGAGGTAGTAGCTGGGATTGATTTCTTTCAGTGCCAGTTGCGCGGGCGTCGCGTCCTTCTGCTCCACAATGCGCAGAAACTTTCCTGAGCCGTCGCGTTCGATGCGACCGTAGCCACTTGCGTCCTTCACGATGCTGGTGGCCAGGCTTGCGGCGGCGTTCTCGCTGTGATGCTTTTGCCATAATTGACGCAGTGTTTGCGCTTGAATCAGCGGGCCATCGCCGCACAACACGAACACATTCTCGCCCAGCAAACCCTTTTCATACACCGAGCGCGCTTGATCAACCGCGTGGCCCGTTCCTTGTTGCGGAGACTGCGTGACGCAGTGGCACGCGGGCTTGTCGTTGGCGAACGCGGCTTGCACAACTTCGGCGCGGTGGCCAACCACAAGCACAATTTCCTTGGCGCCAACTTCACGCGCGCTTTTCACAACCCACTTCACCATGGGTTGACCAGCCACCGCGTGCATGACCTTGGGCAAGTCGCTGTTCATGCGCGTGCCTTTTCCCGCCGCCAAAATAATCGCGGAGGCAGGCGAGGTTGAAGTGGTGTGGTTGCTCATGATGTGCTTTGAAATTGCGGCGACACTCAACACGCTTTCGCGCGGACGCTGTCTCTTGTGTGACCAGAATTGGCCCGCCTAGATTCGAACTAGGACAAGGAGAACCAAAATCTCCTGTGCTACCGTTACACCACGGGCCAAAATAAATTCTGTTTCAATTGTATCCAATTTTATTTCGGATCAATCTATTTTGGATTATGAGAAGCGTCTGTTGAGTTGTGTTGAATGTGTCGCTTGTGAATGTGCTCCGAGAAAGTCAACCTGAACCGAAGAGCCCGCACGCGCGGGACTCTTTTCGCGGCTCAGGGACCATTCCCCGCACCGCGGCTGTCGTCAAGGCAGGAGCGCCCGTCAGCCGCGACGGCACGCCCCGTGCGGCGCCGACTCTTGTGGAGTTCGTCACCGACGGCCCGAGGGGAGAAACTTTAGCCGAAATGTCCGTTCAACTCAAGACCTTGACGCATGGAAAAATGCGCGGTGTTTTGCCGTGAATTCATGGGAAGATGCCGGGGGACTCAGGCCACCAAATATGCGGCTGACTGCAGCAATCGAATCGATTCAACCTGGCCTGAAAGCCAAGCGACTCGAATGCGGCTGCCAGAGCCCACGCCGCCGGCTGGTAGCGCCAAGCCGGAAACCCGTAGCGGCACCGCGGTTGGCTGGCCATCAAAGAGCACCACCAAGTCCACAATGTGGTCATGGTGAATTGATTTGGTGGTGAGCGCAATCACTTGTCCGTCAAGATGTCCATTGCCACACATCATATTGTAGAACTCATCGGTTCAAGTGTAGGCGTGACTTGAAATTGCGTAACGCGCGCCGGGCACTTGCCATGCGCGCGCAATTGGGCACAATCAAGCGCATGTCAAGTGACGCTAATCTTTCGCCGGAATCATTGTTGGCCGCGTACGCGGGCGGCGCCTTTCCAATGGCGGATGTTGACACCGGCATGGTTGAGTATTACACATGTGATCCGCGCTGCGTGATTCCGCTGGATGCGTTTCGACTTCCACACACTTCGCAGCGAGCCATTCGTGGAAGTTTATTTCGCATGCGCGCTGACACCGCGTTTGAGCAGGTGATGCGCGGATGCATGTTGCCGCGGCCCGGTCAAGAGCGGACTTGGATTTCGGAATCCATGGTTGCGGCATATTGCAAATTGCATGAGTTGGGATTTGCCCACAGCGTGGAGGCGTGGCTAGATGACAAGTTGGTTGGCGGTTTGTATGGAGTCTCCATGGGCGGGGCGTTCTTTGGCGAAAGCATGTTTGTGCTGCGCAACGCTGGCGCCGGCAACGCCAGCAAGGCGTGCTTGCATTGGTTGGTCACGCACCTAAAATCAAGGCAATTCACGCTGCTTGACAGTCAATATTCCAATCCATTGGTGTTGAGCTTTGGCGGCGTTGAAATACCCGCTGCGCAATATGAGGCGCAGTTGGCGGCGGCGACGGATCTTGATGTGGCATTTTAATTTGTGTCGCGCGCGTTCACGCGGCGGCGCGTGTTGTCAATCGCGCATGCTCCCGTAGGGTGGTTGCGCGAGTTCAATTTTCCATTCGTGACAAGCCAAGTTTTTCCAGCGACAGCGTGGAGCCAACCGCGTCAACGGCCTCGTAGCCTCTTTTACGCAACGCGAAAATAATCTCTCGGAAATCCGCGGGCACGGCTCCGGTGTATGTGACTTTCTCGCGTGATGACGGATGTTCAAAGCGCAACATGGCGGCGTGCAACGCTTGTCGATCCATGACAATACGTTTGCTATCGCCAACATCAATGCCCAACTCCGCGGCGGTGAGACGCTTGCCGTCGTACATGTCGTCGCCAACAATGGGCCAACCCAAGTGGCTCATGTGCACGCGGATTTGGTGCGTGCGCCCGGTCAACAATTCCAATTCCACCAACGAGTAGCCGTCGTAGCGTTCAATGGTTCTATAAATAGTGCGGCTCTCTTTGCCCTCGTCGCCCCAACGCACCGCGTACAACTCGCGAATGGTTGCGTGCTTTCCCAGCGGTAAATCAATCAAATCGGTGACAGGCTCCGGCGTTCCATGCACAAGGGCCAAGTAGCGTTTCTCGGTGGTGCGGTTCTCAAATTGCTTGGCGATGCGCCAATGCGCGGTGTCGGTTTTTGCGGCCACCATGACGCCGGTGGTCCAGCGATCAAGCCGATGCACCACGCCAGGACGCGCGAACTCCTTGCCAACTTCACTCAGCGCGCCTTGCGAGCGATGCAGAAAATGCCAGGCCAACGCGTTGATAAGCGTGCCGCGCTTGTAACTGCGCGCCGGATGCACCAACAGACCAGCTTGCTTGTTCACAACAATGATGTCGCTGTCCTCATGCACAATGTCCAGCGGAATGTTGTCGGGCGGAACTTCGCTTGAAGGCGGCGGCGGAAGCACCGCGATAATTGTGTCGCCCTTATGAAGCTTGGTGCTGGGTTTGGGAATGCGGCCATTGACCGTGATGCTTTGCTCATGGATCAAACGCTGCAACGAAGTGCGGCTGAGAAATGGAATACGGTCGACCAAGTAGCGATCAAGGCGCTTGTCCAAGTCGCGCTGCAATTCAAACGTCACCTTGATCGGAGTGTCGTCGTCGCCTTCTTGGCCTTCATAGAGCGCCTGAAGTTCCTCAGGATTTATTTCGTTGGGCTCGGACTCATTCATTCACGGTGCGCAGTCACTTTGGTGCTATAGGAGCGGAACCTTCAGCGGGAGTGACTGGAGCCTGCGGCGCGGCTGGCGCGTTCATGTTGGTTGGCATCAACAAATTCTCAGTGCTTGCCGATGTGCTCGCGGCCGCCGCGGGATCCACTGGACGCGATGGCATGGCGCGAACGTTGGCAAGTTGCGGCAACGTTTCCTTGCGATGCTGCGCGACTTTGGCGAGCTGAGGATAAGTTTTTGCGGCGAGTTCCTGCGCTTGGGTCAGGAAAAGAGCGGCTTGTGTTGGATCATTTTTAGTTTCCGCAACGGAGGCGCGGCCAAACAGCGCGGTCACGGTAACCAAACTGCGTGGGCCCGCGCTTTGCGAACCTTCGCTCACAACCTTGGCATACAGACGATCGGCCTCGGCGAGATATTCGGCGCGCAATTCTGGCGTCACCGCGGCATCGGTCGCGCCAGCTTCGCGGTCAAATCGTTTGTTCATTTGAATCGATTGCATGTACGCGTCCGCCGCATTGATGGTGGCCAATTGCGAAATCGCGTCGGTGTCGGTGTGTTTGTTTGCGACTTCGATCAAGGCTTGCGGAGTTTGCGCGGATAGAAATTCATTCCAAGCGCCATCGCGCGCCAAGGCCATGCGATTTTCCCACCAATTAAATCCCATGAAGCCGCACAACACCAACATGGCCAACAACAAATAGTTTGGTCCTTTGGTCTTAAGCCAAAAGAGAAAGTCACTGTTGAGGCGGCTTTCGGTGAGGGTTCCGTGTTGAATGTCTTTGAGTCGATTGTCCATAAGGAGCAAGAGTGTAGCGAGAAGCGGGGACTTTTAAATTCATTGTCCCTATGCTGCAAACATGTCTTCTTTAATAGCCGTTGATCTGGATGGAACGCTGCTCAATGCAAGTGGCAAAGTGTCGCCAAAAAATCTTGAGGCGATATTGAATTTACGCGCCGCTGGTTTTGAAGTGGTGCCCGCAACGGGCAGATCTTGGCGCGAATCCCGGCGAGTTCTAGAGGCAATCGAAGCCAAAGGTTTGGCGATCACCTCTGGCGGAAGTGTTCTGAGCGACGCGGCCACGGGCGCCACCAAAGAGCGATCGACAATCGACGCGTCGTTGGCCAGGCAACTGGCGGAGTCGGTGTTGGAGCGGGGATTGCTGGTGCATGTGTTGCGCGACCATGACGCAAGCGCGCATGATTACTGCTTAGTGGGCGATGGAACAATGGATCCGGCGGCCATGTGGTGGTTGGAGTCGCACAACGTTCCAGTGCAACGCGTTGGATCACTCGCGGAGGCCGACGTGTTTGGATTTGACCATGTGTTGCGCGTGGGCGCGGTTGATCGCGGAGATATTTTGTTGCCTGTGTGCGCCGACTTGCGTGTGAAATTTCACGGACGCGCCACGATGCAGTCGTGGAGCGCGGTGACTGCCAACGCCGCGATTGGAAGCGAAACGCACCTTCTAGAAATGTACGCATTTGGAGTGGACAAGTGGACCATGTTGAGCCGCTTGCGCGATAGGCGCGGCATGGCCAATGAGCGCATCTACGCGATTGGAGATGGCGCGAATGATTTGATCATGGTGCGCGAAGCGGGCGTTGGTATTGCCATGCAAAATGCGCACGCCGATGTGCGGCAACACGCCAAGCACATCGCGCCGCACCATAGCAAGGATGGTTTTGCGCACGCCGTCGAGCAAATTTTAAGCGGAGCCTTCAGCGCGCAATCGGTACGATCCGCGTTGTGAGTTTATTTGGACGAGATCAAAATGTTGTGTGGATGCCACCCGTGGCGCGCCCGGAAGGCTTCGCTCTTTGCACTGCATTTGAAGCCATTTTAAAGGGAATATTTGAATGCGAGTGGCCGGTCTCGGATGTGTATGCCCCGCGCCGGCCGCCGCTGGACATGCTCTTTCGCGTGTTGATTGAGCCGCGCGCTTTTGAAGTTGCAGAGCGACATGGATTGACGTTGCACACTTGCGTGGACGCGACGCGGGCAGTGGAGTTGGCGCTGCGGAGCGCGGCGCAAGGCAAGCGCGCCGTGGCGTTTGTTCCCAATGATCAATTGCACGCGGCCATGGCCGTGGTGGCGCGAGAGGGCGGCGCAAGATTTCACGGCGAGGGTCGCGCGGTTCTGGTGCTGGAAGACAATCCATATTTGTCATCCGCGGCGTGTCCCTTGCAAAGCGCGGCACAATTGGACTTGCCATGTTTGGCGCCCAGCAGTGTTGCGGGTTTGCGCGTGGGCATTCAAGACGCGTTTCGTGTTGCGCAGGCCACGGAGCGGGCGGTGGCGTTGATCGCGCATGTCGGATTGCTTCGATCCATGGACACGCTTGAAGTGGAGCCTAATCGCGTGCTTGATCGCGTGGATGCTGCGATGGAGTTACGGCGTAATCGTCGACACACTCGCAGCGCTGAGCGCGAGGATCCTTTGGTCATCGCGCGTCGTTTGGAGTTGAATCAATTAAGCGCCATGCCATCGCCTGGAGAAATTGAGCCGTGGGGAATGATCGCGATGGGTTCATGCGTGATGGCTATTCGACATTTGCTGGAGGAGTTGGGTTTGTCGGGGCGCGTTCCGTTGCTGGCGCTTTCCATGGTGCATCCCTTGGATCATGCGTCGCTTGTGCGACTGTTGTCGCGCTGCGCGAATGTTGTTGTGTTGGAGCCAAGGCCCGGAGTGTTGGCGCGCGAAGTGTTGCAAGTAGCCGAGCAGGCGCGTCGATCGGGTGAAAAGATCGCCGCGATATGGTGGGATCGTTTGCCTTCCGACGGCGCGGTGGAGCCAGTTCTTGAAATGAACGACGCCACGCGGCCGTCTATTTTGGCGCGCAAAATCGCGCATCTTTTCAGCCAAATTCGTCCTTCGCTCACGATGCAGGAGCGACTGGTCGAGGGTGTTTCGCAAACCGAGGGCTTGGAGGTTCCGGATCGAGGCCAGGGCATCGGCGTTTCAGGCGCGATGCAATCGCTGCGCTCGATCGTGATGGAAGTGGCGGATCAATTCGCCTTGCGCAACGAGGACGCAGCGCAGGAGATGCGCACCGGAATTATTTTTGAGAACCGCGACGCTCCGGAGTCGGATCGATTCGTGGTTGTTGAAACATGGGATCGACGCCGCTTCGCGCGTGAAGGCGCGGCCGCAGTTCGGCAAGCGGCTCGCGATGCCAAGCCGCGTCTGATCGCGGTGTGCGATTTGGGCGGCGAGGACACGCCGGAGATTGAGCAACTTACGCGCGCGGCCATTCCACAAGACGCCGCCGCCGCGGTTGAAATTGTTCGCGGCGATCTGAATGATCGCCCCACGATGCGCGAGTTGCTTCGCACGGCCGCGCTGCGCGACGGTCTCACCGTAGTGATTGGTCGCGATGGCCCGCCACCGCGGCGCGACGTGTATTTACTTGACCGCGCGTTCGCCGAAGTGGATCGCATGGGATTTGTTCCACTGCAGCGGGCGATTTGGTCGGCCGAGGCGGCGTGCGATGTGCGCGCGGCGGCGCCGGCCACGATGGTTGAAAAAGGCCTTGAACGCGGCACAAATCCGCTGCGAACTGAATTTAATGTGGAGGTGCTTGCCGATCGCACGGGCACGCGGTTTCAATTTCACGCGCGGCCTTTGCTCGAGCAGGTTGAAGTGCTGCGCACCAAGCCGCCACGACCCGAGGAGTTGCAACCTGGCGCTCCGCGGCCTGCGCCTCCCAGAATTGTGCACGCCAATAGCGGCAGGTGGCGCGCGCATCTCGCGGGGTGGCGCGGCGATCCGCCGGGGTTGGCGGCTCTCGCGTTGTGTGAAGCCGGGCGATCGATGGGGTATCGCGTTCAAGCGGTTTCGCAATCCATAGCAATTGGTCCAGGTCGGCGCGCGTGGAGTCAAGTTGTATTCACAAGTCTCGACGCCATCGCCACCACAAGCGCCACGCAAATTCCTTACGGAGAGGCGGACTTGTTGATCGGTCTTGATCCCGTGGAGACCGTGCGCGCCTTGGGGCCCGATCCGTTTTTGCGCGTGGCCAAAAGCGATCGCACCTACTTGGTGGCCAACACTGGTTTGCTGGATGATCAAGTTGACGCCGAGGATTTCAAAGCCGCCGGCGAGTTGCCCATGGCGGTTTCATACACATGCCGTGGCGATGGAGTGTTGTTGATGGATGTCGCCAATTTGTGTCGCAGAACATTTTTAACCGAGCGCCTTACGGACTTGGTTTTGCTTGGAATGGCCTTTCAACAAGGGCTTATTCCGGTGAGTGAAATCGCGCTTGAAGCCGCGGTTCGCCGCATCGAGGAGCGAGGTTACGGTCGTTGCGTGCAAGCCATGCAATACGGTCGTGTGCTCGCGGCGGAGCGGACGCGCTTGATGAATTTGCCGCTGGGTGCAGGCGATGCCAAGGACCGAGGTCCGGAAGGCTTGGCGCGCTTGGTGCGCCGCATTGATCTGGAAATTTCCGAAAGTGGTTTCTTCGCGCGCCGATCGCGGGGACGATTTCGTTTGTTGATGCGAGAGTTGTTGCAGACCATGTCGCCACTTTCTGGAACGCGCGCGGGTCGCGCGGCGCGGCGCGACGCGGTCACGGGGCTGCATCGTTGTTGGTTGTGGGGCGGCATGACATACGCGGAAACCTACGCCCGCTTATTGCGCGGATTGGCGCGCGCGGATTCCGCAAATGATGGTTGGCCTTTGTTGGTGTACGCGCCGCTACCTCTTGCCGAGGTGATGTTGATTCGCGATCTAGTGTTCGTGGCCACCATGAGCACAAGTTTGGAGCAACGTCGACTCACTCGTAGAAGATTGGATGTGCGCGCCGGCCGTGGCGATCGCATGGAGCGTCGATTCTTGAACCGTATCGAAGCCACCGTGTTTGGACGCTTTATTCGCCTTGATTTTCGCTCCAGTGATTGGCCAGCCAAGGTCATTCGCACGCTCTCGTGGATGGTGCCACTTGGTGTTCGCGGCAAACTTTCGCAACGAGCGGAGCGCGACGCTGTCACTGAAATGGCGGTGCGGGCCGCGGTTGAACCGGAGCGGCGAAATTCTTGGGGCGCGTTCTTCGCGCGCCTGCACGAATCCGCGGTGGACGGAACGCTGCTCGCTTTGGATGAGAAATCAATCCGCGCATTGGCCAGCGAGTGGTTGAGCGCCGCTGAAAATGCCGCGGACTTTGATGTGGCCTCGGCTGTGATTGCTCAACCGCCATCTCCGCCAAATCCATCTTGACTGTGTGGGAAAGTTGTTCGCTCAACGCGTATCCATGCGCCGCGAGCAACGCAACATGGCCGCGGTTGAAATGTGATCGCCGCAATAATTACGCACGTGGCATGGCGGTGGTGGAACCCATCTTCACTTCATGTCGAAGTTGGCCGCACGCCGCGGCAATGTCGCGGCCGCGACTAGCGCGAATATGGGCATTCACGCCGCGGCTGCGCAACACTTCTTGAAATTGCAAAACATTTTCCGTAAGCGGTCTGCGAAACGGCAGGTCCGCCACTTCATTCCACCGAATTAAATTCACATTGGCGCGCAATCGCCGCGCCAAAACGCTCAGTTCATCGGCGTGCTCCGGGCGATCATTGAAACCTCCAAGAACAATGTATTCCAGCGTGATTTCACGGCCAGTTGCGCGGAAATATTCATCGCAGGCGTCAAGCAATTCCGCGATGGTTGAATACTCCGCCCATGGAATAATTTTACGCCGCATCTCGTCGTTGGGCGCGTGCAAACTCAGCGCCAACGTGACGGGAATTTCAAAGCCAACCAACTTTCGAATGGCGGCGGGAAGGCCCACCGTACTCAGCGTGATTCGACGCGCGGAAATTCCCATGCCCCATGGCGCGTTCAATGTGCGGATGGCGTCGGTGACCGCGGAAAAATTGGCGAGTGGTTCGCCCATGCCCATGAACACCACATGTGAAATTCTCTCCACGCCTTTCAGGCGACCTAAGCGCCACGCTTGTTCAACAATGCGACCGCGAGTGAGATTGCCTTCGAGTCCGCCAATTCCGCTGGCGCAAAATTTGCAACCCACGGGGCAGCCCACTTGACTGCTCACGCACGCGGTCTTGCGTTCCGGATTTGGAATCATCACGCACTCCGTGGTGCGTTGAGTGGCAGCGTTGTTCACGATTGGAAGCAGGGATGTCGCGCGCTTGAGTGAATCCGGCCACGCCAATAATAATTTTTGCGTGCCATCGGTGGCGCTCATTTCCGCCTGCACATTGCCTTGCTCAAAGATCATTTCCTGCTCGAGCCGCTCTCGATTCAGCTTGGAAAGATTGGTCATCAACGCGGGCGTGATCACGCCCTTGGTGTAAACCCACTCCATGATTTGCTTGGTCACAAACGCCGGCATCTTGCGCGTCGCCGCCCATGCCGCAAGCGTGGTGGGGTCAAACTCAAAGAACGCGCCGGCTTCCTTGGCGGCGCCGTTGGAGTCATTGGAGGTTTCTATTTCACTCACTGTGTCGCGCCAATGGTCAGGTCAACTGTGCGATGGGGAATGTTGCGCGACTCCAACCAACTGTGAAGGGCGGGGGCGCTGTCTGTGCGAACCACCTTGCAATTGCTTGGATCCACGCCGCGCTCGCGCATCAACTCCTTCAAAGTTCCAGGCAATCCAAACTCAACTTCCTCTCGGTAAATGTCGCGCTGCTCAACTTCGCCGCCAAAGCGCTCGATCAATTCAGCGATCAAGTCATGCACCAAATCTTCCGGCGCGCTGGCGCCCGCGGTGATCAGCGTGGTCTCCACGCCTTCAAACCACTCGGGTTGCAATTCGCTTTTGTCATCGATCAAGCGGGCCTTGGTTCCAACTTTCTCCGCGATCTCCGTCAAGCGAACCGAGTTGCTTGAATTGCGGCTTCCAACCACAAGCACCAGATCAACCGATGGCGCAAGCGCGCGCACCGCGCGTTGACGATTGGTTGTGGCGTAACAAATATCGCTTGAAGGCGGCTCTTTGAGCAGCGGAAACGCGGTCTTGAGCGCCTTAATAATTACATCGGCGTCATCGGTGCTGAGCGTGGTCTGCGTTAAGTACACAAGTTTAGCTGGATCATGAATCACCAAGTTGGGAATGTCGGCGGGACTTTGAACAACTTGAATTGAATCTGGCGCCTCGCCGCGCGTGCCAACAACTTCTTGATGATCCACATGGCCCACCAAAAGAATTTGATAGCCAACGCGCGCGTAGCGAATGGCCTCGTTGTGCACCTTCGTCACAAGCGGACACGTGGCGTCGATCGCGGTCAACCGCCGCGCCTCGGCTTGAGCGCGCAACATGGGGCTGACCCCGTGCGCGCTGAACACCAAGATTGAACCCTCGGGAACATCATCCACATCCTCAACAAATTTCACGCCGCGTTCGCGGAAGCGATCCACCACATGCATGTTATGCACGATCTCGTGATACACATAAATCGGCTCGCCGGGGCACAGCTCCAGAAGTTGATCAACAACATCGATCGCCATGTAGACGCCGGCACAAAATCCGCGGGGGTTTGCAAGTACAAGTTTCATCACCCGTGATCATAGTCATTTGCTTGGTACCTTCCTCATATGACAACTTTGAGCCAACCCGGTCCCGTGGTTTACATTGATGGCAAATTCATGGCGCCCGATGAGGCCATGATCAGCGTGTATGACCACGGTTTTCTATATGGCGACGGTATTTTTGAGGGTATCCGCATGTACGGCGGCAAAGTCTTCAAGTTGGCGTCACATTTGGAGCGTCTCTATGGCGGCGTCGCCGAAATTCGCCTGAAGCCAGTGCAAGACCGCGCGCAGATGGCGCAAGCCGTGCGCGACGCGGTCACTCGCAGCGGTTTAAAGGACGGCTACATTCGGTTGGTGGTTTCGCGCGGCAAGGGTTCACTTGGGTTAAATCCAAATCATTGCCCGACTTCAAGCACCATCATCATTGTGGATCGCATTCATTTGTATCCACCGGAAATGTACGAGCAGGGCATGCCAATCATTGTGGCCAAGCGTCCGCGTATTCCCGCCGTGTGCCTTGATCCCGCGCTCAAGAGTTTGAATTACCTCAACAATATTCTTGCCAAGGTGGAGGCTCTCGATGCTGGCATGCACGAAGCCATCATGTTGAACTTGAACGGCGAAGTCAGCGAGTGCACTGGCGACAATATTTTCATCATCAAGGGTGGCGTTCTTCACACGCCGCCCGTGAGCGCTGGAATTTTGCGCGGCGTGACGCGCCGCTTTGTCATTGACACGTTGGCGCCCGCCGCCGGCATGAAGGTGGTTGAGAATCCCATGTTGTTGAAGGATGTCTTCGCGGCTGACGAGGTGTTTTTAACTGGAACCGCCGCGGAAATCATTGGTGTTTCAAGTATCGACGGCAAGAAGATTGGGTCTGGCAAAGTTGGTCCGCTTACGCACAAACTAGCCGCAGATTTTAAGCAGCGCGTGCAAGTGAACGCCCCGGAAGATTGATGATGCGCAACCGCGCCATCACCTCCGTCTTCAATCGCTTCTCACTATCTGTTGTCGGGGTCATGTTTGTGCTTGGCGTGTACGCCATTCTTGCCTCGTCAAGAATGGCCGGCCAGGCGCTTGGAACAATGGTGGTGATCATTGTTGGATTGATTTTTGCGCGCCTGCATTTCTGGCTTTGGACGCGCGCACCGTGGCAGAAATTTTTAGCCGTGAGCACTTGGTTGTGCAATCTTTTTTTAGTTTCGGTTTTTATTTCCAGCATTTGGAATTGGTCTCGCTGGTTCAATCTTGACGGGGATGGCATGATCAAACCAGTGATTTGTGCCACGGTCTTTGTGGGGGTGGTGACCGATTGCATGTTGCTCTTGCGTCTTCAATTAAGAAAAACCTTGGATCGATCCATTCGCGCGGTCGCGGTGGGGCTTGCCATTGTGGGCGCCTTGCTTCTTATATCCACGGTGGCGTCCCAAACATTCGAAGAATTTTTTGACGCGATATGGAAAGTGATTCCCTGGCAAGTTGGCGCCATCGTCGGTTTGATTGCGTTGGCCAGCCACGTCGCCAGCGCTATTTTGGCTTCCATTGAAAAGGAAAAATCCTCGAAGTTGCCGGAGACTTTTTCAGAGCGCATGAAAGTCAGCATGAATTGCCCACGATGCGGAGATTTGATCCAGTCGCCCTTGGGACACTCCGTGTGTTCACATTGCAAATTGGCCATTCATATTGAGTGCGACGAACCGCGCTGCGAGTGCGGCTACTTGCTGCACAAACTCACCGGCGTGAATTGTCCGGAGTGCGGCAAGGAAGTCGCGGAAAAGTTGCGCTGGAAGTCCGCGCAACAATCAACGCAATCCATCAGCGCTTCAAGTTGATTGGCCATCGGCAATCACACCCGCAGTTTCTGCCAGTTTCCATAATGAAAGCGCGCTAGGAACAATAATCCGCGCACCGCCATCTCAATGCTGAGTCCCCACCAAATTCCGGCGAGTCCGTATCCCATCCACACACCAAGAACCCACGCCAGCGGCAAGCGCAGAAAGTAAATGCTGCCCACGGTAATTCCCAAAATCCATTTCACATCGCCCACGCCGCGCAACCCTTGGCGCACCGTCATGCACAGCGCGAAAAACACTTGCACCACGCCGCATGCCAGCAATAATTTTGGAACCTCCTCCAAATGCACTGGCTGGTCTGAAATAATCGATGCAAGAAGTCTGCCTTGAGTCATAAAAATAATTCCCATAGTGCCCATGAGAATCATTCCAAGATACGTGCACGCCCAAATCGCCTTGCGCGCCATTTCTGGATTGCGCGCGCCTAAATATTGTCCAGCCAGCGCGCCCGCCGCGGTTCCCATGGCAAAGCCCGGCAAAAATGAGAACGCCTCCCATTGCACCGTGATCATGTGCGCGCCAATCAAGCCTTGGCGCGGCTCCAGGCCCGTTGCGCCACGCGCGATATCACCAATGAAACCCATTAAAAATAAACTGGCGCCCCACATGGCCAAGCCCTCGAAGAAATTTGGAATACCCAAGCGCGCGATACGCCACATGATCTTTCGCTTTGGCTTAAGCGTGTGTTTTTCCAAGCGCAAATCTTTCACGCCCGCGGCCATGACCCACACAGTGGCGATTCCGCCGGCGATGTAGCTCAGAGAAGTTCCCGCCGCGATTCCCCACACGCCCCATGTTTCTGGATTGATCGAAAGCGGCGCGGGCATTGTGTGTTCGCCGTAGCGAATCACCACGCCGGACAACATCCAACTCGCCACAAGATTGATCACGTTGATGCCAATGGAAATCCACGAAGGCTTGGCGGTTTCACCCGCGCCATGCAAGCACAAACCACCCACGGTCATCACGCCGCAGAAGGGCATGCTCCATGCGATCACCGTGACATAGGTTGTGCAATGCGCCGACGCCTCGGGGGTCAATCCAGAAATTGCGCACAGTGGCGCGGCCAACAGCCACATGATCACGCCAACCACCGCGCCCCACGCAACGCCCAACGTCACGCTTGCTCCCAGCGCGTCATGCGCGTCTTTTTTATTTCCGCTTCCCATGGCGCGCGCGATAATGGCTTGCCCGCCCACGCCCAAACCAGCTAGGGCGATGCCAGTGAACCAACCCACATACGTTCCAACGCCAATGCCGTCCATCGCCGGTACCACAATTTTCTCGGGCAAATGTCCGGCGAGAATTTTGTCAACCAATCCCACGCACGCCGCCATGAGTTGTTGCAATAAAATAGGAAGCGATAAAATCCAAATCGCCGCCCACATGCTTTTGCCCGCCAAACGACCGGCGCGAATCTGTCCGTCTTCAATGGAGTCGGCGTCAACTTCCGCCACGGCCATCAAGCCATCGGCGGGATCGTCGGGACCAATCGACGAAAACGGAACATCTTTGTCCGCATCCGCGGCGCGCTCAATGTGTGCTGTTGGCTTCATCGCTCAAAACGCATTCGCTACTTCGTGTTGCCTAGATTCTGAAAATCTTCTGGTGCGGTGGACGGTGCCAACTTGGACTCGTCCATTCCAACCGGAATGCCAGGCTTCTCAAAGGTCAGCGGCGCCCAAAAAATAACATGATCCCAAAAACCTTTTTCACGTTGATAGGTTGGAAACAGATATTGCAACTCCTTGCGAAAGGGCTTCTTGTCGGCGCGATACCAGCTCAACCATAAGCGCCGATCAAGCGCGAAATCATGGTCTGTGAGCAAGCGCAGTGAATCATTGGCGGCCAGATTCACCGCGAGTTCACGCTGATCAATCATGGCGCACAGCGCTTGAAATGAATCATCCGCGGCGTATTGTCCCAACGCGATTGCGATTTCAATTCGCACCGACGCCTCCTCGCTATCGTCCGTTCCGCGCGAGCAAAGAATCGCGGTCATCTTGGGATCGTGAATTCTTTGAAGTGCTTTGGCGGCAGCAATCTTGACATGGATATTTTTATTTTGCAATTGCTTGCCAATCAAATCCGCGTCGCTCACATCTCCGTGGCGCGCCAAAGCGTCAATAGCGCTGGCTTTCACCAGTGGATCGGCGTTGTCCTCCACGTAGATTCGATACATGTTCACGTAGGCAATGCTTCCGCCCCAAGGAGCGTTGGCCAGCAGCACAGTTCCGCGGCGTTGATTTTCGGCGTCGTATGGATCAAGCGCCCACTGCGCGGCTTGCGCGGGCGTGGGCGGAGAGAATGAATTTGAGAGACTGGCGAAATCGCTCGACATGGATTCGCAACTTGCTATCAAGGCCGCGACAATCAGCGCGAGATTTCCAAGCACAATGTTTTTAGGCAAAATGGTTCCAAGCCACAATGTCACATTGCATTTCACGGCGGGCAGTATATGGTTGCGCATGGCTTCAACTTTCAAACTTCACGCCTTTGAATTGGGCCGCTGCCAAACCAACGCCTATGTGCTTGAAGTGGCACCAAATCAAGGGCAAACAGGCGTATCCGCATGTTGGGTGATTGACCCAGGCGAGTCGCCGCAGCCTTTGCTGAAGTTCTTGCGTGACACGGGCTTGAAGCCAGAGGCCATTCTGCTCACGCACGCGCACGCCGACCACATCGCCGGCGTGGACCAAGTGCTTGGCGTTTTTCCAAACATTCCCGTGCTTGCTCACGCGCGCGAACACGATTGGTTTCAAGATCCGCAGCTCAATCTTTCGCTCTTCATTGGCGAACCAGTGTCCGTGTGCGCGCCAACTGGCACGCTCGCGCACGCGCAAAAACTTTCGCTGGGTGGAATTCAATTTCAGGTTCTGGAAACACCGGGGCATTCTCCCGGTTCGGTCACGCTGCATTGCCCAAGCGAAAAGTTGGCCATAGTGGGCGACACGCTGTTTCAAAACTCGATTGGGCGCAGCGACTTTTCTGGCAGCGACCCCGATGTGCTCATGCATTCAATCAATGAAGTGCTTATGAAATTGCCCGGCGACACGGCGATTTATCCTGGACACGGTCCCAGCACAACCATTGACAAAGAGCGGCGCAACAATCCGTTCCTGCGCTAGGAATAAATACAACAATTACGGAAGTGGCTTTGATTCTGCGGGAATCTCAGCATTTTTTGTGGCGGTGGTCTTGCCTGTCGGCGCGATCACGGGGGAATTATTCACCGGCGTTGGCGCCGTCGATTTCTCAATCGGCATTTCACTCTTACGCGCCGCGATCCATTTTGTCATGCGCGCGCCAAGCACATCAAGCGGCAGGGCGCCATCGCTTAGAAGCGCGTCATGGAACGCGCGCAAGTGAAATGAATTTCCAAGCTCCTGCTGTGCCAGCGCTCGTAAGCGGCGAATTTCCAACTCGCCCAATTTGTAAGCGCACGCTTGGCCAGGCCAACTGATATATCGATCCACTTCGCGGTCGATGTTCAATTCGCTCAGCGCGGTATTGGCGCGCATGAACGCCACGGCTTGCTCGCGGCTCCAACCAAGTTCGTGCATACCAGTATCCACCACAAGCCTGCACGAGCGCCACATTTCATACAACAAGCGCCCGAAGTCGTTGTAAGGATCGTCAAACAATTTCATCTCAATCCCTAGGCGCTCCGCGTAAAGGGCCCAGCCCTCCACAAACGCCGTGAATCCCATGTCGCGCCGAAGTGAATGGCGCTGCGGCAACTCCTGCGTGAGCGCAACTTGCAAATGGTGGCCGGGCACCGCCTCATGCAACGCCAGCGGAATCATTTCGTATTTGGGGCGTTGATTCAGCGCGAATGTGTTGGCGTAAAACCAACCGGGATTGCCCGAATCAATGCTGCCTTGTTGGTAATACGCGGTGGTTTGGCTAGGCGCCATAAAGCGCGGAATCTCGCGCACCCCGTAGGTCAGGCGTGGCAACTTGCCAAACAATTCCGGCAAGTGCGCGTCGATTTGCTTGCAAATGTCGCGGTAGCCACGCAACAATTCCTCGGCGCTTTGAAAATAAAACCGCGCGTCGGTTCTCAGATAAGCGGTGAAGCGCGCGAACAATTCGTCGTTGTTCAAAGCCGCCAGCGCGGCGTCCTTGGTAAACCAATCGGTCTTTCGAATCACAACCAACATCTCGCCGCGAATGCGCGCCACCTCCGACAGGCCGATCGCGTGAATGTCTTGCGGAGAAAGTTTGGTAGTGGTTTGTTGGTTCAACAGAAATGCGTACCACTCTTTTCCATTGGGTAAAGCAGCGCAAGCGATCGCGTCGCGGCAATTTGGCAAGTAGCGATCACGGATGAAATCACGCATGGCGGCCATGGACGCCAGTATTTGTGCAATCGCCTTGTCGGCGCGCGCCAACAATTGCGCGCGCATCTCTGGCGTCACATCCGGGTACTCGCGCAGAAATGGCGCGCGTAGGGTGTCCAACTTTCCAGCGATCACTGCCGCAAATTGCGCGTCAATTCCCTGCAAAATAACCTTGGCGGGCGTGACGTGTTGGCGCAAGCCATCTTCCAACAATAATTGGTCATCGGCAAGTTGCTTGGGCACTTGCTCCAAGCGCGCGGCGTGGGCTTGCAAATCATTGGCGCGCTCAAATGGCATTCGATCGCACATTTGCGCGATGGATTGTTGCGGCCCACCCAGCGGACCAATCACAATCAAGTATCCAAGAAACTTTTGCGCCTGAACGTCCAAAGATAAATCGCGAATGACCAGATCAAGATCGAGTGATTCCGATTCGCTCAATCCTTCGCGTGGCACCGATTGCAGCGCCTTCAATAAACCAATCGTCTCTTTCGCGCGGCGAGCGATGGCGCCAGCGCTGTGATCGCTGATTCGAAACGCGTCGCCTGGCCTGCCGTTTGCGATCGCCTCCATTGGGTCCTCGCGATCGCGGAATGTTTGAACCGCGTCAAAGGCCTCGCGCAACTCCTCTGAGCTGGTCGGTGTGGGGGCGGGGGCGTGTTCTGGTTTCAGAACTGTCTTCGCATCGTTGGCAACATTCGAATTAGTTTGCGCCAATACATCGCGTTGCCCATCCATCATGACCACGCTCACAACCAACACGCTCCAATAGTTCACGCGATCTTTATTCTTTGAAGTCATGGTTTGAAAGTATCAGGTGTTGGATTGATCTTTCAATGCCAATACAGTTGCGCTGAACACAGACCCGCCGCAGGCAACGCAACTATTCGCAGGTATTTGCGGCGTTTCAACCTTGTAAATTAACTTCAAGCAATCGCGAACATTCCTTGAAACTCCACGCAAAACAGGTCGCCCCCGCGTGATGAAACGCTTTATGCATTCGCGGCTATATTCTTGCCCCCTCACATGAGCATTCTCCCGCAAGAAACCCAGCAAGGCTACACCCCGCCATCGGTGCGGCAGTTTGGCGTGTTCCTTGACAACAAGGTTGGCAAGTTGCTCGACCTTCTGCAAAAGTGCGACGATCAGTCGGGCCTCAATTTGGCGGCGTTAAGTATTTTGGATTCAAGCGACCACGCCGTGGTGCGGCTTATCTTTAACAACGCGGACGCGGCGCGCGTGGTGTTGCGCGCCAACCAATTCACTTTCAGCGAGGTTGATTTGTTGGTGGTGGAATTGCCCGAGGGCAAGAGCCTGACCAATTTGTGCTTGCATCTGTTGGGCGCCGAGTTGAATATTCGCTTCGCCTATCCAGTGATGTTGCGCCGTCAGGACTCGCCAACCGTGGCCATCGCTGTTGACGATCTCACGCTTGCGGGTCAGATTCTTCTACGCAAAGGTTTTAGACTTCTTGGCGAAGAAGATTTGTCGTAGCGGCACGCTCCCGATTATTTCATTCCACAACTTTTAAAAGAGAAACCCACCATGTCACGAATTGTCCGCCTCAGCGCAACTGGTCCAATCAAAGTACAACCGCAAGACAAGCCCATCTTTATTTGCGCATGTGGTCTTACAAAAAACGCCCCTTTTTGCGATGGCAGCCACAAGAAGTGTCTTGATGAACCCGAAGGCAAGTGTTTTGTCTACAACGCGGATCAAGTGCGCGCTGAAGTCGCCGAGTGATTGAAGCGAACTTGAAAAATCACGCCGCCGACATTTGCGCGGCATATTCAGCTTGGCTTTTGGTCAACATTGCAACAGAGCGCGGGCTTATCAACCGGGATAGATAGCCGAAGTCTTTTCCGTTTCCCACAATCGCACGCGAACAAGCTCGCCGCCCACATCTTGGATGGGTTGCACCAACCAGTCGTGGCACACGCGCGCGATCATTTCAACGCTGGGATTGTTCTTGGCAAAGCTGGCCACGTCGGTGTTCAAATGTTTGTGGTCCAGTTTGTCGATCACATTCTGGCGCACCACTTGTTCAAGTTGATCAAGCCGAACTTTGGGAGGATCTTGAATCAGGGCGCGCACCGAAACTTCAATCCGGTAATTGTGGCCGTGGCCCGCGGCGTTGTTGCACTTGCCAAAGATCTTCTGATTGGTTGCGGCATCAAGATCGTCGCAGTGCAGGCGGTGGCTGGCGGCAAATTCAAACGACTGAGTGAAGGTGGCGTGGTTGGGCATGGAAACCTCGTAGAAGAATGAAAGAAAGTTGCTTTGTATAAGCGTGATTGACTGCAAGGGGAAAGGCAATTCGCTGTTCAGGGCCTCGGCCACCGGCTTCAGCGCCAAGGTCTGCGCCCCGCCGGCGCGGAATGATTGATCAAGTATCGGCAGGGCGGTTCGTCGGGCAATTTCATCTATTTCAGCGATGGAAATCAGATATCCCGTGCGGGGGTCGGGCTCCCCGGCGATCACAACTTCCAAGGAAATGCTGGCGTGCCAACCTTGAGCGCTTGGCCAAGCGGCATAAGCGTTGTTTTTAGGAGAATTTAGATGCGCCGCCTCTATTGGCGACAGCGCAAATCGAACGGTTCGGCAAAGCAGCATGGTTCAAGATTAGCCATGCAACGGATGCGCGGGGGCACTCATTTTAATGTGCATATTTCAGAATCAAGGTGGCCGAGTCACATAATCGATACTGAGTGAATCAATTTTTTCTGAAATATCAAAAATATTGTAAAAAAAATATATATTTGTTGTCAGGATTGAATTTGACGCATATAGTCAAAGCATTAACAAGCCCCCGGAAGGGCTCGGCGTGAGGCTTGCCTCCGCCGGGCCTTTTTTATTTTTCAAATGCAAATCGGCTAGAAATTGGCGATTTGTACAAATTCAACGCGACGTAAGCGGGGTTAGGATTGTGCCCAACGTATGGCTTTGCAATTCAAAATATTTTTAATCCCATGCATCAGTTTCGCAATCTATGGTTGCGCCACACCCACACCCACCTCCAAGCCCACTCCCTTGCAAGCCCCAAACAGCACCACAAAAACCACAAATCCCTTAGTAAATGCTCAAGCAAATTCTGCGGCGCTTGACATGAAACTGGTCAAAGGTCTCTCAATCAACCAGGACACCAGCGAAGTTCTTGTGAGGGGGCAAGTAGCGATTCGTCAAGGTTTCCTAGAGCAATTGGTGTGTTTCAAAGGCACCCGCGAGCACGAATCTTTAGTCGTGGTCAATGTTGCGGCCTCGAATATTCACGCCGCATTGTTGGCCGTTGGCGCCAGCGCTGGTCACCCTGGAATATGGAGCCGCGACAAGAACACAGTCAACGACTTGAAACTTCAGCCGCCTGCGGGCGACTTGGTGAGCGTGCAAATTGAATGTGTTCTGGACGGCGTGACTCGCCGCTGCGATTTGGGCCAGTGGATAGAGGACGCGCGCCATCTAGAAACATTCAACTCTTCATTTGTATTCGCGGGCAGCCACTTTGAACCGGACGGTCGTGGCGGACAGCGTTACACGGCGGATGTCACGGGCAGCACCGTGGGGCTTGTCACTTTTGGCGATGAACTTATTGCCTACGCGCAAGTGATTCCAGATCAGGCGGAAATTTCGCGGCCACGTTGGCAAGCCCACACCGCGCTCATTCCACCCGAAGGTAGCGATGTGGTTCTGATCTTGAAGCCGTACAAACCGTAGCATGGCCGCATGCGAATTCTTGGAATTGATCCTGGCTTGCGGCGCACCGGTTATGCATGCGTAAAAATAAGCGCGCGTAGCGCCGAACCCGCTTTGATTGAAGCGGGGGTGCTGCGCATTGCAACAACTGGTCCGCTGCATGCGCGCTTGTTGCAAATCCGCACCGAGTTGCTGGAAGTTTTAGCGGATTTAAAGCCGGATCACGCCGCGATTGAGACCCTGTTCAGCCATGTCAAGCACGCGCAAACCGCGATCATCATGGGGCACGCGCGCGGAGTGTTGCTGGCCACGCTCGCTGAAAAGAACTTGTCTATCACGGAATTCGCGCCCAAAGAAGTGAAGCGCTCCGTCACCGGCAATGGCAACGCCACCAAAGAGCAAGTTCGCCGCGCGGTCATGGCGCAATGCGGATTGCGCACGCTCAAGGGTCCCAACGACGCCAGCGACGCCATGGCGATCGCGCTGACGGCGGCGCGTCGACTCTCGCTTGAAAGCAAGTCCCGCTAATCTCATACGCATGTCCGCAGGAAATCTTCTGATTCAATGTCGGCGAATTCCATCGGATCAACTCACGCCCGTGCTCGCGTATCGAAGGCTTGTGGCGCCGGACGATCGCAACGCTCCAAGCTTTCTGCTTGAAAGCGTGGAGCAAGGCGGAAGCGTTGGTCGCTATTCAATGTTGGGCGCGCGGCCCGTGCAAGAAGTGGTCGCCAAAGAAACCACGGTTGAAATATTTCGCGACGGCAAGAGCGAGAAACGCTTTGAATGCGCCGATCCGTTGCAAGTGCCGCGCGACATCGCCGCGGCGTGGAAACCTTTTTCCAAAGGCGCGTTACCTGGCGCGTTTCACGGCGGCTGGGTGGGATTTCTCTCCTTTGACGCCGTGCGTTGGCTTGAACCCAAGGCGTTGAGTTTTCACAACGCGCCAAAAGACGACCGCAATCTTCCTGATATGCACATGGGTTTGTATCGACAAGTGGTTGTGTTTGACCACTTCACGCGAACGCTTGATTGCGTGGTGGCGCAATCATTGGATGAGCATGGCAGCGAATCCGCGGCGCAAGCAGCGGCCGACATCGCGCTTGAGCAATTGAAATCTGATTTGCTTCAGCAGCGACCCGCGTTGGCAACCGGTGAAATTCACATGGATCTTCATTCACAGCCCAAGCCGCCCGCGCGCAGCTCCATGACGCGCGCGGAATTTGAAAGCGCAGTTGTGAAGGCCAAGCAAGCCATAGCAGCCGGAGACGCGTTTCAAATCGTGCTTTCGCAGCGGCTTGAGCGTGAAACAAACATTGATCCATTTGAGTTGTACCGCGCGCTTCGCATTGTGAACCCCAGTCCATATCAAGTGTATTTGCAGGCTTCTGGCTGCATTTTGGCGGCTTCAAGCCCGGAAATTCTTTGCCGAGTGCGGGATCGCATTGTGGTGAATCGACCGCTTGCGGGCACCCGTTCGCGCGGCGCCACGCCAGAATTGGATAAGCAACTTGAAACTGAATTGTTGGCCGACGAGAAAGAGCGCGCGGAGCATGTCATGTTGGTCGACCTTGGTCGCAATGATCTTGGCCGCGTGTGTGAGCCGGGCTCCGTTCATATTGACCGCTGCATGGATGTGGAGCGCTACAGCCATGTGATGCATTTGTCATCAACGGTCACGGGCACGCTTGAAAATAAATTCAACGCGTGGGATGCGTTGCGCGCCACGCTTCCAGTTGGAACTGTTTCTGGCGCGCCAAAAATTCGCGCCATTCAACTTATTGATGAACTTGAGCCAGTGCGCCGCGGTCCCTACGCCGGTGGAATTGGCGTGATTGGTTTTGATGGATCCATGGACATGGCCATATCTTTGCGCACCATGGTCATGCCAACCAGCCGTGCCCCAGGCGCGCCGTGGACTGTGCATTTGCAAGCTGGCGCCGGCGTGGTGTTGGACAGCGACCCCGCCACAGAATGGCAGGAAACCATGTCAAAAGCCGCTGGTTTGGGGCGCGCCATGGATCTCGCGGAAAATATTTTTAGCAAAGATGCGCGGTGATTCCAAGGCTCACATAGACGTCGGTGATTTTTCACTCACCTCATCGGCAAGGGCCAACGACATTCGATTCACTCCATCCGCGAGCCACCAAATAGATATCACTCCGCTTGCAGCCGCGATTAAAATCATCGAGGCCCGTATGAGCGTGGACATTCCACTTTCTTGTGGATCTTGTGGCATCCACAACAGCATGACGCGCAGCGCGATGGAGAAAACAATCAGGCACAAGACAATCGTTTGAGTCACGTGCACCCAAGTTGACTCCATCCATGCCGCCACCGAGGCGATCATTCGCGACGCCACGACAAGCTCGATCACAAGGAGCATGAACCAAATCATTTCAATCTTTACCAAGTACGCTTTGCTTTCTTGCGCGAAATTAGTTTCGCCGTCGATAAAAATCACGCCGGCCGCCACGGCGAGCCCCGCGCCGGAGTTGATGGCGTTCATGGCGCGCCACACCGGCACCCAATGGAATTCCGTGAATGTTCCCAACAAGAATCCCTGTTTCATTTCCCGGATTCCAAACCATCTAAACCAGCAACTGAGGGCCAGAATCAACACCATGACTCCGCCAATCATTGGCCACCACATGGCGCCAATCGCCAGTGGCAACAACAGCCAAATCCCCAGCGACAAAGAGCCAGAAGCTGCGATAAAGCTGGTCATTGCCGGATTTGAGGAGGGATGTGATGCGGGTGATTTCAATAAATTCTCGCTGCTTTGTGCCACGGAAATTGTTTCAGGACCTAGCATAGTGACTCATTTAAAAGATCAGCTTTGGAATTGTGATTTGAACACGCTTGAACACTGAAACATTTCTGTCACGATTCCCAACAAACACCCGAACCATTTTCAGTATATGCAGAATAAACAATCGTCCCAACAAAGAAAGTTTTTAAGATGAAGTCGCCATTTCAAATGTTGTCGCTAAGTTTGATTTCTGTATTGGTGTCCACGACATTCGCGCAACAAGCGGCTCCAACCGCGACTTCAGCTGCGGCCCCAACTACCTCGGACTCCGCAAGTATTGCCGCATGGAGCGACGATATTTGGGCGGCCGCCCGGCGCGCCGACATGGCCACGTTTGAGAAGGACATCGCCAGCGCTCCCACAGGCACCACGGTTTCACTGAAAGCGCTGCAAGATGCCATCACTTTGCGCAATCTTCATCAGGCCGAGCAGGAAAAAATTCGCCAAGAGGCTGTGATCACTCGCCGCAAGGAAGTGGTCGATGACTTGGCCAAGGACAACTTGTCCAAAGCCATGGTCGCAGCGGCAAACATAAAGTTTTTGCTTGACAACGATGCTTGGAAACTTGAGTTGAAAACCGACGCCGTGATTCAGTTGCAAGCCAAGGGACAAGCCAAATATTTGGAGGCCTTGAAAGATTCTGATTGGCTTCTGGCGCAGGAAATGTTGTTTCGTTTAAGGGCCCTGCATGAGGATGGTGGCGACGCGGCGGAGTTTAAGAAACTCACCAACCAACTTGATGATTGTGGCGACCGCGTGCAATTGTTGGCGGAGTTTGCTCCCAAGCATTTGTATGACCTGCGTAAAAAGCAAAATGATCGCCTCAAAGCCATGGAGGCTCTTGAGCCCAAGGTTGAAAAAGAAGCGAAGGAGCCCGACACAACTATGGATCCCAATGATCCCGAAGGCGAGCTCACCGCAAAGGCCGCGGATGTTTTTCCGGAATACAACCCAGTGCTCATGGATGGTTGGAAGGATCAACTGCAAGGCGTTTCGCTGGGTATTTTGAAAGATGCTCTGAGCAAGGCGGCCACGGAGCACATTGAAAATTGCGGTTGGCAACCACTTCTCATAGGTGGCATCGAGTCTTTAAAGTTGCTCGCGACCACCGACGAGTGCCAGGAAAGTTTTCCAAGTTTGGGCGACGCCGCCAAACGCGAAAAGTGGATTGCGGCCATTGACCAAGCCGCGGCGAGCGTGGCGAATGTGAAGCGCGATGCTGTGACCGGCATCGTGTTCCGTAAAATTATGGCTCAATTGTTGAGCGCGAATGAGGACTCCGTGGCGCTTCCTGAAGAAGTGGTGCTGCATCAGTTTGGCGAAGGCGCGATGGGCGTTCTCTCGCGTAATTTCGAGGACAATTATTCAGCTGTGATTTGGCCTGAATCACTTCGCCGCTTCAAGCAACAAGTGGAGGGCAACTTCGTGGGCGTGGGAATCATGATTCGCCATGACGAGAAGCGCGATATTCAAATTGTGAATCCGCTCGAGGGTTCTCCCGCGGCGCGGTCTGGTTTGAAGCCAAATGATCGCATTATCGCGGTGGATGGACAAAGCACAACAGGATGGGCGCTGAACAAGGCCGTGGATCTCATCACTGGTCCAGCTGGCGAAGTGGTCACGCTTTCCATTCGTAGAGCGGACAAGCCCGAGCCGTTTGATGTTCCCCTGAAGCGCGAGAGCATCAAGATTCGCTCCGTGAATGGTTGGAATAAAAAGAGTCTTTCAGAACGTGGCGATCCAAC
>SXGQ01206255.1_pt1 | contig 40434 bp, 31 predicted proteins | sample 3178371 | NCBI WGS metagenome assembly SXGQ01 (sample SAMN11356859, study PRJNA531348) | freshwater metagenome | isolation source: freshwater sample F1-20 | place: China: Fuxian Lake, Yuxi | collected 2017-12-25
ACCTGAAGTACCAGAACCGCCGCCCCGACTACCTGGGCGCCTGGTGGAACGTGGTGAACTGGGACGCCGTGAACAAGCTGCTTAAGGGGTAGTTGGTCCGCCTGCCTGCGCTCGTGTGCTTCGTGGTGGCCTTCTCGGTCACCACGATGGCACAGGAGCCTCCCGCCGTCACCGCTACCTTCGCCAACCTCACCCGCGTCGAGTCGTGGTCGTTCTTCGCTCCCGATCCCGCGGCCGCGCCCGGCCAGCTCGTCGGCAATGCCGACTACACCTTCATCGGCGACCGCGCCGAGCTGGGCGTGCGCGTGGCTGGCCGGCGCTTCGATTTCGGCGGCGCGTTCAATTACGTGCGGCTCGAGAACGTGCCGACCGGGGCGATTGGGCCCGGCGGGCTGGGCGTTGGCGCCTTCTATTTCGCGGCCACCGGCCTCAGCTACAGCTACCAGCTCTACTTGAGCGAACTGTTCCTGCGAGTGAGCGCGCGTGACGACCGGTCGTCGGCCACGCTTGGCCGCATGTCGTTTGCGTCCGGCGCCGAGTTCACATCCGAGGATCCGTCGCTCGATCACCTCAAGCGCGAGCGGTTGCAGTCGCGGCTGGTCGGCAACTTCGAGTGGTCCTACTATCAGCGCCGCTTCGACGGTGTGCGCGTGGACATCGCCCGGCCCGCCTGGCACGTCACGGCGGCGGCGTTGCTGCCGACGCAGGGCGGCTTCGAGGAGTCCACCAACCTGTCGATGCCGAACGTCCAGGTCGCCACGGCCTCGTATACCCGAAAGAAAGCAGGCGAGTTCCAGGCGTTTGGCACTCTCTATCGCGACCGCCGTGAGCTGGTCGCAGTGGTGGACAACACGTTGTCGCCGGACCGGCCGGTGGACGTGACGATCGCCGCCCTGGGGGGATCGCACGCGCGGATCACGCCCACGCGCAGCGGCGAACTGGACACCGTGCTCTGGGGCGCCGTGGAGACAGGCGATTGGTACGGCCAGTCGCACCGCGCGGCCAGCGTGGCCGCCGAAGTGGGGCACCGCTGGCCCGGCGTCGCCGGCCGGCCGTGGCTGCGGGCCGGCTACTTGTGGGCGTCTGGCGACGGCGACCCGGCCGATGACCGGCACGGCACGTTCTTCCAGATGCTGCCCTCATCGCGGAAGTACGCGCTGTCGGCCACCTACGCGCAGATGAACCTGACCGACGCGTTCGTGCAGGCCGCGTTTGAACCCCGCGGGGTGAAGACGCGTATCGAAGTACATGCGGTCGGCCTGGCGAGCGGACAGGATCTCTGGTACCACGGCAGCGGCGCCACCGCCAGCACCGGGCGCTACTTCGGCTTTTCAGGCCGCGCGGCCGGCGGCCACTCGCGGCTCGGCACGCTGCTCGAGGGCCTCGTCGATGTGCCACTCAAGACATACTGGTCGGTGAACGCGTACGTGGGAACGATGTGGGGCGGCGGCGTCGTGACGCATAACTTCAGCGGCGACCGCCTCACGTTCTGGTATCTCGAGAACGTCTTTCGTTTCTAAAGGAGTGACCATTCGATGAGCGACCCATTCACCACCAACGAGCCGCATCCCTCGCTGGTCACCACCACGCACATCACCTACGCCCTGCACGCCCTGGGCCTGGCGATCGGCGCCTTTGGCGCGTCGACCGTGATCGGCGCGTTCATCTTCGGCTGGCCGTCGATCATCGCCGTGATCATCAACTACGTGAAGCGCGGCGATGCCCGCGGCACGTGGCTCGAATCGCACTTCACCTGGCAGATCCGCACCTTCTGGTTCGCCGTGCTCTGGGCCGGCATCGTCTTCATCACCGGCGCCCTGCTGGCGATTGTGCTGATCGGCTTTGCGATCTGGTTCGTCGGCCTGTTCGTGCTGGGTTGCTGGGCCGTGTACCGAATCGCGGCGGGATGGCTGCGATTGAACGACAGACGCGCGATCGGCTAATCACCGCGACAGGGTCAGACCCCTCGGCAACTCCTGCCCGGGGTCAGACCCTAGAACAGCTTCACGTCGACGATCTGGCCCTTCTCGACGATGTCGGTCTGCGCCGGGATTTCGATGTAGCCGTCGGCTTGCGACATCGAGGTGATGTCGCCGGACGCCTTGAAGGCGGGCATCGCCAGTCCATCGACAATCCTCACCGTGTAGAACTGGTGGCGGCCCGTGGTCGAGACAATGCGCTGGCCCACCGGCAGACGCACGGTGTGGGTGTGGCGCGGCTGCAGGCGGCCGATCGAGCGCAGTGCCGGTACCAGCAGCATGTAGGCGTTCGACAGGCACGAGGTCGGGTAGCCCGGCATGCCGAACATGGGTTTGCCGTCGATCGTGCCGAACACGGTCGGCTTGCCCGGCTTCACGGCAATGCCGTGAAACACAATCTCGCCCTTGCGGCCAATCACGTCGAGGATCAGGTCGCGCTCGCCCACCGAGCTGCCGCCAGAGAACACCAGCACGTCGCAGGCGACGCAGGCATCGATCGCGGCCTCGAGCGCCTCGATCGTGTCTTGCGCCGTCGCAAACGGCATGGCCACGCCGCCGTGCTCCTGGACGATGGTGCTGAGCGTGAACTTGTTGATGTCGTAGATCTGGCCCGGCCGCAATGCCTGCCCGGGATCGATGATCTCGTTGCCGGTCGAGAGAATGGCGACGGTGGGCTTGGCGTAGACCTCGACCTCGCCAATCCCAAGCGCGGCCAGCGCGCCGATCCGGCTCGGGTTCAGCACGTCGCCGTCGCGGATCACCGTCTGGCCGACCACGATGTCGGCACCCTGCCGCCCGACGTTCTGGCGTGGATACACGGGGGTCAGGATGCGGACGCGGTCGCCCGCCATCTCGGTCTCCTCGACCATCACGACGGCGTCGGCGCCCGCGGGCATGGGCGCCCCGGTGGCGATCTCGACCGCGGTGCCCGGCGTCAGGTGCCGGGTCGGCACCTGGCCGGTGTAGACCTTCTCGATCACCCGCAGCGTCTTCGGCTCGTAGCGGCTGGCGCCGAAGGTGTCGTCGGCGATCACCGCAAAGCCGTCCATGCCGGCGCGCGAAAACGGCGGCACGTCGCGGGTTGACTGCACGTCGGCGGCGGCGGCCCGGCCGTTGGCGTCCACCAGCGCCACCCGTTCGCGCCGTGAGATCGGCGCGCACGCGTCGGCAATCAACTGGCGCGCTTCCTCGAGTGGAATCGTGTCCTTGATCGGGCGCATCTCTGACTTGGCGCCGGGAGTCGGGAGTCGGGAGTCGGGAGTCGAATTCATTTGTTGGCTTGCTGAACCAAATGACCGAGTTCGGGTACGACCAGCTTGCTCATCGCGAGGCGGACCGCGCTCTCCGAACCTGGCAGCGAGATCACGATGACGCGGCCGATGGTGCCGGCGCAAGCGCGGCTCAGCATCGCCGCGGCGCCGATGTCGTGGTAGCTGAGCATGCGGAACAGCTCGCCGAAGCCGGGCAGCCGCTTGTGCAGCAGCGCATCGATGGCCTCGAAGGTGCTGTCGCGGCTGGTCAGGCCGGTGCCGCCGGTCGTGATGATCGCATCAACATCGCCGATGGCCGCCTGCTGGCGAACCAGTTCCGCGACCCGCGCGGGTTCATCCGGCTCGATCGCCTTGCCCGCCACCTGGTGTCCCGCCGCGAGCAGCAGGTCGACGATGGCGCGGCCGGCGGTGTCGGTGTCGTCGGTCCGGGTGTCGCTGACGGTCAGGACGAAGACCCGGGCCCTCTCGGCTGCCAGGGCCTTGTGTTCTGCGCTACTCACCCCTCGATTATAGTGGTGCCGATGAGCCGGTTGCTGCCGCTGGTCGTGCTTCTGCTGCTGTCCACAATCGTCCCGTCGGCGCAGCCCCCCCTCGACAAAACCGCCCAGCAGTGGGTCGAGACCACCATCAAGCAGCTGACCGTCGAGCAGCTGGTGGGGCAGATGATCTTTGCTCCGCTCAACTCGACCTACCTCAGTAGCGACACCGATCAGTACGACGCCCTGGTCAGGCTGGTGCACGAATCGCACATCGGTGGCCTGATCGCCTTTGGCGGCACCGAGCCCATGCCGAACGTGCTGTTGAACAACACCTATGGCCCGGTGATCCTCGGCCAGCCGCTCGAGCTGGCGTCGTTGTTCAACCGGCTGCAGTCGATCGCGCCGCTGCCGTTGCTCACCACCTCCGACTTCGAATGGGGCGTGGCCATGCGCGTCGCCGGCGGGACGAAGTTCCCGCGTGCCATGGCCTTCGGCGCCGCCGGCGATCCCGGGCTGGCGTACGAGGCCGGCAAGGTCGTGGCTCGTGAAAGCCGGGCGATTGGCGTCCACGTCAACTTCGCGCCGGTCGCCGACGTCAACAACAACCCGCGCAACCCGGTGATCAACATCCGCTCGTTCGGCGAAGATCCCGCCCGCGTCGGCGGCATGGCCGGCGGGTGGGTGAGGGGGCTCCAGGAAGCCGGCATGATGGCGACCCTGAAACATTTCCCCGGTCATGGCGACACCGATGTGGATTCGCACCTCGGCCTGCCGCTGGTGGCGCATTCGCGCGAGCGGCTTGACGCAGTGGAGCTGGCGCCGTTCCGCGCCGGCATGGCCGCCGGCGCCGCCGGGGTGATGGTGGCGCACATGGAGATGCCGGCGATCGATCCCGAGCAGCGCCCGGCCACGTTCAGTCCCATCGTGATCGGCGACCTGCTGCGCCGGCAGATGAAGTTCGACGGCGTGATCTACACCGACTCCATGAAGATGGCGGCGATCACGAAGATGGCGTCGCCCGGCGAGGCCGCCGTGCTCGCCGTCAAGGCCGGTGTGGACGCCGTGCTCGACTCACCCGACTCGGCCGCAGCCGCCACCGCGATTGTGGCCGCGGTCAAGGCGGGCGACATCCCGCGCGCACAGGTCGAGCGGTCGGTGCGGCGCCTGCTCGAGACCAAGGCCCGGCTGGGGCTGCATCGCACGCGCACCGTCAACCTCGATGCCGCGGCGCTCTCAGTCGGCGGCCGCAAGCACGAGGCGGTCGCCCAGGCCGTGAGCGACCGTGCCATGACCCTGATCAAGGACGAGCGGGCCATGGTGCCCATGCCGACGCCGCGCACCGGATCCGTGATGTACCTGTCGGTGCTCGACTACCCCTCCGGCTGGCGGATCGCCGCGCCCAGCCGCACGATGATTCCCGAGCTGCGCGCGCGGTGGGCGGCGACCGAAGCGTTCGAGATTTCGGATCGGACAACCGCGTCCGAGCTCGACATGGTTCGCGCGCTGGCTGCGAAGTACGACGCGGTGGTTGCGGGCATCTTCGTGCGCGCCTCGTCTGGCAGCGGCCGGCTCGACCTGGCGCCGCAGCTCGAGCGATTCCTGCAGGACCTCGCCCGCGCCACCGAGCGGCGCCAGCAGCCGTTCGTGTCGGTATTGTTCGGCAATCCGTACACGGCGATCGCGATGCCCGAGGCGCCGGCGCTGATGCTGACCTACGACTTCTCGGATGGCGCCGAGCGCGCCGCCGTCAAGGCGCTGGCCGGGGAGATCCCGCTCACCGGCAAGCTGCCGATCGTGCTGCCGGGATTATTTCCGCTGGGCCACGGGCTGACTCGTTAGAGGGTCAGGGGCTGGCCTGTGTCTAAGCGGTGTCCGTCAGTGGCCTGAGGCGCGCGCCTTGGCTTCGCTGTCCACGTCTTGTTCCCACGCCAGCAGTTGCTGATGCAGGCGGCGGACCACGGTGGTCTGCTGCGCGGCCAGGTCGTCGCGTTCGCCCAGATCCCTGCGCACGTCGAACAACAGGTAGCGGGCCGTGCCATCGACCAGCAGCTTCATGTCGCCGCTGCGGACCGCCCGCTGATTGAGTCCGCCGGTGTGGACGCGCCAGAACAGCGTGCGTTCGACCACCGGCGTGCGGCCTTCGAGCATGGGGAACAGGTTGATGCCCTCGAGCCTCGCCTCGGCCGGCACCGGTGACCCGGTGGCCGCGAGGATCGACGCGCTCAGGTCCATGGTGATGCCCACCTGCGGCGTGACGTGGCCGGCCGGCACGCGTCCGGGCCAGCGGACGATCGCGGGCACCCGGATGCCGCCCTCCCACAGCGTGAACTTGCGATGCGCCAGCGGCGCGTTGCGCGACAGCCACTCACCGCCGTTGTCGTTGGTGAAGATCACGATCGTGTTGCGGCTGAGCCCTCGCTGGTCGAGTGCGGCCAGAATCTCGCCCACGCCGTGATCGACGCGCTCGACCATCTTGGCGTAATCGACGCGCGTTCCCGGGGTGTCATCAAACGGCATCACGTGCCGCGAGTTGTCGATCGCGACCGAGGGGTGATCGGGGACCTGATACGGCCAGTGCGGCGCGGTGTAGGCCACTTCGAGGAAGAAGGGTTGCGCGGCGCGGTCGGCGATGAACTTGAGCGAGCGCGCGGTGATGAGGTCGGTCATGTAGCCGGTCGCGGTCACCGGTTCTGCGTTCTCGAACAGATCGGGCCGGCCATCGCTGTCGGTGTGCTGGTAGTAGTCGCCGTAGCCGGCCTTCAGCCCGAAGAAGTAGTTGAAGCCATGGGCGCCTGGGCTGAACTCCGGCTGGTAGCCGAGGTGCCACTTGCCGACGAGCGCCGTGGCGTAGCCGTTGCGGGCCAGCAACTGCGGCAACGAGTGGCCTGTCGCCGGCAACCCGAACGCGCCATCAACGCGCGCCGAGCTGAGCGGCCGCTCGAGTGAATAACGCTGCTGGTAGCGGCCGCTGATCAAGCCGGCGCGAGTCGGCGTGCAGGTCGAGGCGTTGGCATAGAAGTCGGTGAAGCGCGTGCCCGCCTGGGCGAGGCTGTCGATGTTCGGCGTCCTGATGTCAGGCGCGCCGTAGCTCCCCAAATCGCCATACCCCGCATCGTCCGTGATGATCAGGACGACATTGGGGCGATCCTGGCGCGCGGCTTCGGGCTGCGCGAAGAGTGCGGCCGCTGAAAGGCCGGCGAGCACCACGGTCGCGATGGACTTGGGCATGCTGCAGCGAATCCTATCGCAATCTCGACCGGCGGGATTCCGCTACCGTGGCGGCACGGCGCAGGTGACGGTCGCGGTCGGTGGGGTTGGCGACCATCACCACCTGGCTGTTGGACGAGGTCCAGCCCCAGACCGTCCCGATTAGCGCCTCCGATTCTGGGCGGCAAGGGTGGCGTCCCCCAATCCTGCGGAATATTCCGCGATGCCTGGTGCGCGATGCGCCCCGGAAACGGACGCGGAAGCCAGAACCAACCCCGCGCCGGCGACGGCGCGACTCTTGCGTAAGGATCGTCGACGGCCTGCGCCGGCCCCGGCGTGTCGCGGGCGACGGCCAACGATCGTTGAGACAAGGAGTTGCGAGATGAACACGAGCCACAGCGTGAAGGAACTGATGACCCCGGACGTCATGACGGTGGAGGATGACATGACGACGGATGCGCTGGCGCGATATCTCACCGAACATGAAATCTCCGGCGCGCCGGTCGTGGACGACCAGGGCCACGTGATCGGAGTAGTGTCGATGGCCGACATCAGCCGCAACCTGGCTGAATCCGAAGCGGCCCTGGGCGCCGGCTTCGACCGCGACGCTGTCACCGACCTCACGCTCGAGGACCTCGGGCAGCGCTATGTCGAGGAACGGGCGTTTACGGTTCGGGATGTCATGACGCCGCTGATCCACCAGGTGCCCGCGACCGCATCCGCAGCCGAGGCGGCACGGCTGATGATCGACCATCATGTTCACCGGTTGATCGTCACCGAGGGCAAGGAGCCGGTGGGCATCCTCACGAGCATCGACCTGCTGAAGGTCGTCGCGACGCCGCGCTGAGGACGCCGGTGCGGGGTCGGCAGACCATCGTCCGAGGGTAATCGAGGTGAGACTCTTCTCGCTGGCGCTCGACTACGACGGCACCATCGCGCGCGACGATCGGCTCGATCCCGCCGTGCGTGACGCGATTGCGCTCGCCCGCACGCGAGGGATCACCGTGCTGCTCGCAACCGGCCGGATCCTCGACGACCTGCGGCGGGTCGCTGGCGAGCTGCACTTCGTTGACGGCGTGATTGCCGAGAACGGCGCCGTCCTGCACTTCCCCGAGAGCGGCCACACCACGCTGCTGGCGCCGGGCATTCCGAAGAGCTTCCTCGACGAGTTGACTCGCCGAGGGGTGCCCTTCCAGGCCGGCCAGGCCCTGGTGGACACCGATGCCGTCCATGCGCGGGCCGTCCTCGAGGTAATTCACGCGCTCGAATTGCCCCTGGTGCTGATCTTCAACAAGGGCCGCGTGATGACGCTGCCGCAAGGCGTCAGCAAGGGCACCGGGCTGCATGCCGCGCTCGATACGCTGCGCTTGTCGGCCCGCAACACGCTGGCGGTCGGCGACGCTGAAAACGACCACGAACTGTTGCGTCACGCTGAAGTTGGCGTGGCCGTGCCGTGGGCGAGCGCGGCGCTTCGCGAGACGGCTGACCTGACGCTGTCGGGCGACGGTCCGGGCATCGTGGCGGCGTATCTGCGAGGTCTGGCGGACGAGGGCCGCCTGCCGACGGCCGCGCATGGACGCCGGCGGCTGTTGCTGGGATACGGCGAGGACGGGAGCGAGTTCACGTTGATGGCCCGAGGCCGCAACGTGCTGATTGCCGGCGACACCAAGTCCGGCAAGTCCTGGGTGGCCGGGTTGCTGTGCGAGCAAATGATCCTCCACGGCTACTGTATCTGCGTGATCGATCCCGAGGGCGACTACCGGTCGCTCGAGGCGCTGCCCGGCGTCACGATCCTGGGGGGCGAGGATCCGCCGCCGTCGCCGCGCGACCTGATGCGCGCCCTGCGCTATCCCGATCGCAGCGTCGTGATTGACCTCTCGCGAGTGCCGCAGGACGGCAAGCTCGCCTACATCCGCAGCGCCCTGGCGGCGCTCAACCGCCTGCGCCGGCAAACCGGACTCCCGCATCGAATCGTGATTGACGAGGCGCACTATTTTCTCCCCGGCGGCGACCAGGGACTGCTCGATCTCGAGCGGAACAGCTACACCGTGATCACCTACTGCGCCTCTCGACTGCCCAGGAGCCTCCTGGCCGCGACCGACGTGATTATCGTGACCTGCGCCTCGAACCCGGCGGAGATCGACGCCTTGTTCGCGCGCTCCGGGCAGGGCGCCGGCGCCGACCGCAAGGACTGGGATATCCTCTCGCGGCTGCGGCCCGGCCAGGCGATTGCGCTGCCGATCACGGCGGAATCGGCGGGGCAGTTGCGGCTCCTGACGGTCGCCCGCCGGCTCACGCCGCACGTCCGCCATCGCCAGAAGTACGTGGATGTCCCGGTGTCGGATCGGCGCGCCTTCGTCTTCGCGACGACGCCGGTGGTTCGCGCCACGACGCTGAGACAGTTCGTCGCGGAACTGGAACGCCTCGCCCCGGACGCGCTCGAACCATTCGTCGAGCGTGGCGATTTCTCGCGGTGGATCAGAGACGTGTTTGGCGATCACGCACTCGCTGCCGAACTGATGGCCATCGAATCCAGGCATCGCGGGAAGGCCGGCGTGGACACGATCGCCGCGTTGTCGGACGCCGTCCGCGCCCGGTATGACCTGCGTGACGACGCACTCGCGCAGCGCCGCTAGGCGCGGTGGCCACTACGGCTGAGGCGGCGTGCTGGTGGCGATCCCGCGATTTTTCCGCGAGGTGGGGAGTTTTTCGGCCGCCGGCGCGTCGCGCGGAGGCGCCATGGCGCAGGTCATTCAAACCCCGGAAAACACGCCTGTCGGCGCACCCGGGACAGTGCCCCGGGAGTCCCCTGTTGGCACTGCCGTTGCTTGATCCCGGGGCGTTCCCCTTTTCGAGCGGGGGAGCGACCGACAAGCCGACCACTCAAGGATGGCGCCGATGCCGGAACCGACTCGGAAGATTGATTCTGTTCGCCCAGAGCTGCCGGAGCGGGCGGCTGGTCCGATCAAGGTGCGCACCTTGCTGCCGAGGGTTCCGCCGGCACAGCACGACGGTGGTCCGGGCGAGCGCCGCGATCTCGCGGCGCGGGCCGAGATCCTGCGGCGAATCGAGTCGGAGTATCGCGAAATGCCAGGGTTGCGGCTGACGCTGCCCCAGGCGCAGCGTCTGTTTGCGTTGCGCGACGACGTTTGCGCTCGCGTGCTGGCGGCCCTGGCTGACCAAGCGGTTCTTCGGCGCGATGCCAATGGCGCATACGTGCTGAATGGCCATCGTCCATGACAGGCGTGCCGACCCGGCTGAATCGAGGAATCAGTGATCCGCGCGAAACGGTTCAACGTCATCATCGCGACTGACGGCTCCCGTGCGGCGACGGCCGCAGTCGCGACGGCCGGGCAATTTCCCTGGCCCGACGGCACCCGCGCGTTCGCGGTCGTCGCGAAGCAGGTGCGCGCCGACTACCGGCGGTCGATTCTCCTGGCGGCGCTCGATCGGACGGCCGAATTCGTCGCCAGGGGCGCGGAGCGTGCGTTGTCACGCCGCTGGCCCGAGGTGGAAGTGCGCGTCGTGGATGCGCCGCCGGCCGATGCGATCACCGGGGCAGCAGTGCGCCGCCGGGCTGACGTCATCGTCATGGGCTGGCGCGGCCACGGCCCGGTGCGGCGGCTGCTGGCAGGAAGTGTGTCGCGAGACGTGGTGCGACGAGCACCGTGCGCGGTCCTGGTCGTCAGGCGGGCGCTCAGGGGCGTGCGGCACATCGTGGCCGGCTTCGATGATTCCGCGCATGCCCGGCGCGCCGTGGCACTGATATCGAGCCTGAAGGTTCCTCCCGGTGGTCGCGTGTCGCTATTCACGGCGGTCGAGAGCATGCCGGTGCCATCGCAGGCGCTGGCGCTGGGCGACACTCGTGCGGCGGTCTCGGCAGAAGTGCGTCGCATCAACCAGGAGCGGCTGGCAGCGGCGCAGCGGGCGCTCGACCGGGCGGCCCGCACTTTGACTCGTGCCGGCTGGCAGGTGGGGACGGTGGTCACGACCGGCGCGCCGCTTCGTGAATTGCTCGCGATCGCCGCCAGTGGCCGCGCCGATCTCGTGGTGGTCGGCGCGAGAGGCGTGAGCGGTGTGCGCCACTTGCTGCTGGGGAGTGTCGCCGAGGGCGCGCTGAACCGCAGTCCTGTCCCGGTCCTCGTGGTGCGATGAGGTGAGTCCCCGATTGATCGACATCCGCGAGCGCAGGCGGCCATGCCCCTAGGGCGGGCGGCCTTCTGGATCGCGGTCTACCTTGGCCTGGTGCTCGCGCCGTTGGTCGTGCTCCTCCTGGGCCCGACCCCGCCTGGGCTGGGGTTCCGGTGGGACGTGTCGATGGCACTGGGGTTCGCCGGACTCGCGATGATGGGTGTCCAGTTCGTGCTGACGGCGCGATTTCGTCGCGCCACGGCCCCGTTTGGGATCGATCTCATTTACTACTTCCACCGCTATGTCGGCATCGTGCTCCTGCTCGTCGTCATGGCCCATCCGGTGCTGGTGATCGTCGACAACCCTGCCACGCTGGGGTTTCTGAATCCAGTCGCCGGGCCCTGGCACATGAGCGCCGGCGTGATCTCGCTACTCGCCTTGATCGGTGTGGTGATCGCGTCGGTCTGGCGCAGGACTTTCGGACTCGCGTACGAGCCGTGGCGCGTCACGCATGCGATCCTGGCGGTTGCGGCCGTGGGCCTGGCGCTCGTTCATATCGAGGGTGTGCAGTACTACGCGGCGAGTCCGTGGCAGCGCCTGCTCTGGCGCGCCTTCGCCCTCTCGGTGGTTGCGGTGGTGTGCTACGTGCGGGTGATCCGCCCGTGGCAGCTGCTGAGGCGGCCCTATCGCGTCACCGGCATCGTGCGTGAGCGCGGCGATGCGTGGACGCTGACGCTGGAGCCCGATGGACACCGGGGGCTCTCATTTCTGCCCGGGCAGTTCGCGTGGTTGACACTTGGCGGCAGCCCCTTCCTGATGCAGGAGCATCCGTTCTCGTTCTCGTCGAGTCCGCTGCAGCCGCGCGGCCGGGTCGCGTTCACGATCAAGGAACTGGGCGACTTCACCCGCGCCATCGGCAGTGTGCCGCACGGCGCCGCCGCATTCGTCGATGGGCCATACGGCGCCTTTACGACTGACCGGCACCCGGCACCCGGTTACGTGTTCGTCGCCGGCGGGATTGGAATCGCGCCCGTCATGAGCATGCTGAGGACGCTTGCGGATCGGGGCGACCGGCGCCCGCTGCTGCTGTTCTACGCGTACCGGCGATGGGACCGGATGACGTTCCGCGAAGCCATCGCCGCGCTGCAATCGCGGCTGGATCTCACGGTGGTCTTCGTCCTGGAAGAGCCGCCGGAGTCCTGGAACGGCGAACGGGGCTGGATCACCCGCGAGGTGCTCGATCGGCATCTCCCCGAAGACCGGTTGCCCCGCCACGTCTTCGTGTGTGGTCCGGAAGCGATGACGCAGGTGATCGAGAGACAGCTGCGCGGTCTCGGCGTCCCACTCTCGCAGGTGCATTCGGAGCTCTTTGAACTGGTCTAGCCGGCAGCGAACCATTGCTGTCGACGGTGCCGTGGAGGACATCACCATGCGGTGCGCATTGGCTCAGGTGGTGGCGGTCGCGACGGGCGGGTTGGTCGTGTTACTGGCGGTGCTGTTCGCGCTGGTGCAGCGAGGCTGAGCCGAACAATGGCCTGGCGCGCTCCTGCGCCTCTTCCAGCGTTGTCACCAACCCGTCCAACTGCAGCTCGTACACCACGCGCAGGATCTCGCCCATGCGCGGTCCAGGGGCCACGCCCAGTTCGAGCAGGTGGCGCCCGAGCAGGAGCGGTGCGGGCGGTTTGTGCTCGACGCCGAGCGCGCGCGCGCGGTCGATGAACCAGTCCATGGCGGAACAGTCGAAGGTGCCCTTGCGGCCATGGCAATCCGCGCGATCGAAGCGGACCAGCAGCTCCAGGTCCACCTTCTGGGCCAGCCGCCGGAAGGCGCCGTCGGTCACCGTGTCCTTCTGCTTGTAGAAGGCGCTCGGCCGCAGGTGTTCGGCGGTGATGCCCAGCACCTGGGCGCGCACGTCGAAGTGGTCGAGCGTGTGCACATTAAGCCGATCGAGAATCGCCGTGGCGAGCGGCACGCCGGCGGCTTCGTGCCCGGGCGATCGCACCCGGCCATCGATCATGGCCGTCGTCAATGGCTTGCCCAGGTCGTGGCAGACGGCACTGAGCATGATGGTGGCGAGCCGGGCGCGGTCGAGATCGCCATTCCGCTTTCTCGCCTCGTCGATCACCATCAGCGTATGCGTCCACACGTCGCCTTCGGGATGCCACTCCGCATCCTGCGGGCACTCGTAGAGCGGCACCATTTCCGGCAGGATCTGTTCGATCACGCCGAGCTCTCGCGCGAGCGCGAAACCAATCGACGGCCGCGGTGCCTTCAGCAGCAGCTTCTCGAACTCTCCCCAGATCCGTTCGGCCGGCAAATCGTCGAGCGGGAGGCGCCGGCAAATGTCCGCCGTGGCCGGATCGATCGTCAGCTCGAACCGCGCCGCAAACTGCAGCGCGCGCAGCACGCGCAGCGAGTCATCGCCAAAGGTCACCGCGTCCACGACGCGCAGGCGCCCCGCGCCAAGGTCGGCGCGTCCCTTGAACGGGTCCAGGTACTCGTCCGTCAGCGGATCCCAGCCAATGGCGTTGATCGTGAAGTCGCGCCGGCGCGCCGCTTCCTCGAACGACATCGAGTGATCCCCGGTGACGATGAAGCCTTTGTGGCCCCGGCCGGCTTTTGATTCCCGGCGCGGCAAGGCGATGTCGATGTGGCCGAGCTTGTAGACTGGAAAGGCCTGGCCGACCGGGTCGACCCGGCCCAGGGTGGTCAGCAGTGCGCGCAGGCGGTCTTCGGGGATGCCAAAGACCTCCAGATCGAGGTCCTCGGACGGCTGTTGACGTAGGCGGTCGCGGACAAAGCCTCCGACGCACAGCGCGCGGCCACCGGCCTCGCGCACGGCGACGGCGACCCGCTGGGCATCCTGATCGAGGCTCACTGCCACAGCATAAGGGGTCTGACCCCGCGAGTGCGCACGGCTCGAGTGAACGAGGGGGTCTGACCCCTATAATTGCGGCGGGAGAGACTGACCATGTTGGCATCAACCGTTTCGCGCTGGGCGTCGGCTGTCGCGCTGGTGGCCGTCGGATTTGGCTTCGGCGCCTTTTACTCGTCGGAGGTCGCCCAGGCGCAGGCGGCGAACCGGGTCTACGAACTGCGGACCTACACGGCCCCTGAAGGCAAGCTCCCTGAACTCCAGAAGCGCTTCCGCGACCACACGCTGCGCATCTTCGAGAAGCACGGCATGAAGAACGTGGGCTACTGGGTGCCGCAGGACGCGCCCGCCAAGGACACCACGCTCATCTACATCATTTCGCACGCCAGCCGCGACGCCGCGAAGAAGAGCTGGGCCGATTTCGGTGCTGACCCCGAATGGAAGAAGGTCGCCGCCGAGTCGCAGGTCAACGGGCGCATCCTGAGCGGGGTGGTTTCGGTTTACATGGCCCCGGCCGACTACTCGCCGATGAAATAACAGGTACTGAATGGACGCCACACTTCGGCTGCTCAAGCAGCTGATTGCAATTGATTCGGTCAACCCGTCACTTGTTTCCGGGGCGGCCGGCGAGGCGGCGGTGGCGCGGGCTCTCGTGGACGAGCTGCGCACGATCGGCGTGACCGTCGAGATCCAGGAGGCGGCCCCCGGCCGGCCCAATGTGGTCGCGACGCTCGAGGGCCGGGCGCCTGGCCGGTCGCTGATCTACTGCGGGCACACCGACACCGTCGGTGTCTCCGAAATGACGCGGCCGTTCGATCCCGCCGAGCGGGACGGCCGAATCTACGGCCGCGGCTCACAGGACATGAAGAGCGGCCTGGCGGCCATGATCGGCGCCGCCCGCGTCATCGCCGAATCCGGCGGCCTCGACGCTGGCCGCCTGGTGATTGCCTGCGTCGTGGACGAGGAGCACGCCAGCATCGGCGCCGATGCGCTGGTCACCCGCTGGCGGGCCGACGCCGCGGTGGTCACCGAGCCGACCGACCTCCAGGTGGCCGTGGCGCACAAGGGCTTTGAGTGGGTGGAAATCGAGACCGAAGGTCGCGCCGCCCATGGCAGCCGGCCGCGTGAGGGTCGCGACGCCATCCGCCTGATGGGACGCGTCCTCGGCGCCCTCGACGCGCTCGACCGCGACCTGCAATCACGCGCCCCGCACGCGCTGCTGGGCACCGCCTCGCTCCATGCGTCGGTGATTGCCGGTGGCCACGAGTTGAGCAGTTACCCCGACCGCTGTCACCTGCAGATGGAACGGCGAACGGTGCCCGGCGAAGCGCCGGGCGTCGCCGGCAGCGAAGTTGGTGCGATCCTCGACCGCCTGCGCCGGGAGGACCCGGAGTTCAGCGGCGCCGCGAAAGTCACGTTCGGACGCCCCCCCCATGAAGTGCCCGCGGGCCACGAGCTGCCTCAGATGTTGCTGCGCACCGGCCTGGCGGGGACGAAGCCGGTGGGTATGAGTTTCTGGACTGACGCCGCGGTGTTGAGCGAAGCCGGCATTCCCTCGATCCTGTATGGGCCGACCGGTGCCGGGCTGCACAGCATCGAAGAATGGGTTGACGTGCAGTCGGTGCTGACCTGTCGCGATGCGCTTGTGAGCCTCGCGCGCGACTGGTGCCGCTAGTTACGAATTAGCCACGGAGGACACAGAGGACGCAGAGAAATAATATCGAAATTCAGGCACACGGTGTCTGCCGGGCATCTCGCATTGTGAATAGTATTTCTCTGTGTGCTCCGTGTCCTCTGTGGCCCCGTACGTGATCAGCCGCGGTCGCTGAGCAGCCCCTTCACGACAAACGCCACGTTGGCCGGTCGCTCGCCGAGGCGCCGCATGAAATACGGATACCACTGCTTTCCGAACGGCACGTAGACGCGCACGCGGTAGCCCTGCGCGACGAGCGCCGCCTGCAGGTCGCGGCGAATGCCGTACAGCATCTGGAACTCGAACCGATCGTTCGCGTAGCCCTTGCTCTTCGCATAGGCCTTGGCGGCGTCGATCATGACCGGGTCATGCGTGGCAATGGCCGGGTAGGTCCCCTCGTCCATCAGCAAGTGCACCAGGTCCACGAACGCGGCATCGACATCGCTCTTTTGTTGATAGGCGACGGCGCGGGGCTCTTTATACGCCCCCTTGACCAGCCGCACCCGCACGCCCATCCCGTTCAGCCGGCGGATGTCGGCCGCCGAGCGCTTGAGGCAGGCCTGGATCACCGTGCCGATCGAGGTGTGCCCCTGCTGCCGCAAGGTTTCGAGAATGGCCAGCGTGGCGTCGGTGTAGGGCGAGTTCTCCATGTCGATGCGCACGAAGAACCCGTGGGCATCGGCCGGCTCGAGAATGCGCCGCATGTTGTCGACCGCCGTGGCGTGGTCGACATCGAGGCCGAGCTGCGTCAGCTTGAGCGAGACGTTGCGCTCGATGCCCGACGCGACGATCTTGCCGACGATGTCGACATAGCCGGCCGCGGCTGCGGCCGCGGCGTCGGCGCTGGCCACGCTTTCGCCCAGGTAGTCGAGCGTCAGGCCCAGCCCCTTGCCGGGCAGGTCGGCGACCGCGGCAATGGCTTCTTCCACCGTCTCGCCGGCAATGAACCGGCGCGCAAACCCGCCGCGCCGCATGCCGTAGGAGGATGCGAACCGCTGCAGGGCGGAAACCTGGGCGAGGCCGTGAAACAGGGCCTTCGATGTAACGTCGAGCATTCGTTGCCGGAACCTTAGTGGGTGGCGACCGGGGGCGTCAGCAGGTGCGCGATCGAGCGGGCGTAGTACCGGAGTACGTTGCGCTCGCGGACGCGATAGCGGCCGTTTTCAATCACGATGATGTGGCGGGTGGCCAGCGGCTCGCTGGCGAGCGCCAGCACTTCGTCGGCCGTCTGCACGCCGAGGTTGGCGTCGGCGGCACGCAGGGTGTCGAGAATCACGTTGATGCGATCGGTGAGCTCCGCCTGCGAAGCCGACCCCGTCATGGCCGCGGCCAGCACGGCGGTCGGCAGCACCTTGAACAGGCGCCCGATCTCGGCGCGGACGTGGCGCGTCACGTCCATGACGGCCTTGCGCGATTCGCCGTCGATGCCGTCGATCGACACCGGCCGGCCGAACGTGACGAACGACCGGCTGCGGTAGCCGACGGCATAGCGGACCAACTCGGCCACTTCGCGGCTGAACGCCTTCTGCCGCCGCTTGACGCGCTGCTTCGAGATGACGTGGTCCTCGAGCACGAGGTCGTACGACACCGCCACCGGCACCAGTTGCATGCCCGGCACGCCGGCGTCGATGCACGCGCTGAACAGGCCGGTCTTCATCGCCTTGAGCTCGCCGCTGTAGCTGCGGCCGCCCTCGGGGTAAAAGAACAGGTCGTGCTTGTGCAGCAGCTCGCTGACGTAGGCCTTGAGCGTGATCAGGTACGCGGGATCCTTGGTGTTGCGGCGGATCGGCAGCGCGCCGGTCACGTGCTTGTGGATCAGGCCGAGCGGTCCGCCAAACAGGTTGATGCCGGCCGCGATGATCGGCGGCCGGATGCCGGCGTCGTCCAGGGCCAGTGGCTCCACCAGGTAGTCGATGTGGCTGCGGTGGTTGGACACGTAGGCTACCCGGCCCTGGGCCGCGGCCTCGACCGCCAGGTGCTGCCGCTCGACGATGCGTTCGATCTTGCGCAGGATGGGATAGAGCGGATATTCCAGCGCGCGGTACAACTCGTAGCGCTGCGTGGTCTGCAACTCTTCGAGGTAGCCCATGACCCGCTTCCGGGCATCGTCGCTGCTCAGGCCGTGCGTACCTTCCAGAAAACGCGCGACGTCTTCCCGCGCGAGAACGGCCTGGGCGATGGTGTCAGTAGCCACGGTTCTGGACTGGGTGGACCCTGTCAACTTCACGGCCGCGACAGCGGAGCGGCCCGTGGGCTGACAAGCTATCCATCATTTAGATGATAACTCGTGGCAGATCGCATCGGCAAAGGAGCTTGTGGTTGCCGAGCCCCCGAGATCGGGCGTGACATGACCGGTGGCGAGCACTTGTTTCAGGGCATTCACGATCGCGTCGGCCTTGGCGTCGAGCTGCAGGTGTTGCAGCATGAGCACGGCCGACAGCAGCAGCGCCGTGGGATTGGCGAGATCTTTGCCGGCGATGTCGGGAGCGCTCCCGTGGACCGCCTCGAACACGCCGACGCCGTTCAGCCCCAGGTTCGCCGCGGGCACGACACCCAGTCCGCCGACCAGCCCGGCACAGAGGTCCGACACGATGTCGCCGTACAAGTTGGGGAGCAGCAGCACGTCGAGGCGTTCCGGATGCATCACCAGGTGCATGCACGCCGCGTCGACAATGCGGTCGTCGAACTCGATCTCGGGGTAGCGCGCGGCGACCTTGCGGGCACAGTCGAGGAACAGGCCATCACTGAGTTTCATGATGTTGGCCTTGTGGATCGCGGTCACGCGCTTGCGGCCACGCCGGCGGGCCTGCTCGAACGCGAACTCGGCGATCCGGGTCGAGGCCACGTCCGTGATGATCTTGATGCTCTCGACCACGCCCGGCACCACGGTGTGCTCGAGCCCGGCATACAAGTCTTCGGTGTTCTCGCGGACGATGATGAGGTCCACGCCCTGGAAGCGCGAGGGCACCGATGGCAGGTTCGACACCGGCCGCAGGTTGGCGTAGAGATCGAGCGCCTTGCGCAGGCCCACGTTGACGCTGGTGAAGCCCTTGCCGACCGGCGTCGCAATGGGCCCCTTGAGCGCGATCTTGTTGCGCGTGATCGACTCGAGCAGCGCCGGCGGCAGCGTCGTGCCGTGTTCGGCGACCGCCTCGGCGCCGGCGGAGAACGTCTCCCATTCCGGCGAAAAGCCGGCGGCCGCCAGCACCTTGACGACGGCACGGGTCACTTCGGGGCCGATCCCGTCGCCGGGGATGAGTGTGATGATCATTCGCGTGCTTCCCAGAAAGCCAGGGCGAGCCCGCCGGCGACCGTCAGGCCCAGTAATAAATTGGCGAGGCCGTGCAGGCGGTCGAACTCCTCGCGGATGGGATCGCCGGCCGGCAACATCGAGACCGGCCCGCTCACGCGGGCCTGGATCGTTTCGATCTGCGGGGTGACCTGGTCATCGGCGGCGAGTGTGAACGCGAGCATCAACGCGAGAATCGACGCCCGCACGCCGTACTTGAGGGGCCGCGCCCCCAACAGCCGGTGCAGCGTGAGGGTCACGAACATGACCGCGGCGCAGCCATAGCCGAGCCAATACACCCGCTGCAGCACCTCGCCGAAGACCCGTCCGGCCAGGACCCGGCCTTCAACCGGGTCCCACGCCTGGAGGACGCCGAAGATTGACGGGGCGGCGACGCCGCCGGCGACCACCATGCCGCCCAGCCACAGGCACAGGGCCAGGACGTAGAGGTAGCGCAGGAGGGCCATCGCCCCAGTTTACTGGTAAACTTTCTGCTCCCCATGACCTCTTCTCATCACCGTAATCCCCTGGCCCAGTTGACCCGCGAACAGAACGAGCGTAACGCAGCCTTATTGCGCAGCACCCCGACACTTGGCCGGGAGATGCGTTCCGACGTGCTGCCGTTCGCGCTGGACCTAGGGCGCGCCGGCATGGGCGCCGGCGCCGACACCACGCTCGCCGCGCTCGAGAAGACCGCGGCGACGATCGCCATCGAGTCGCTGGTGTCGCTCGGCCGCGTCAACGACATCGACCACCTGGGTGGCGGCCTGGAACTGATCGGCCCCCTGCTGATGACGTTGTCGGTGGTGGACTACGGCGCCAAGCATTACGCCATCGAGCATGGGCACACCAGCATCGGCTACTACGCCGCCCTGGCGGCGCTCGGGTTCCTGCCGCGGGAACGGGTGATCGAGTCGTTCCGGCGGAGCCTCGACATGGCCGGCCACGTGTCCTGGGTGCCGGGCGGCACGCCGATTGGTTCGGGCCGGCTGGGCGTGTCGATGCCGGTCGGCACCGGATTGGCTCTGGGCCTCAAGGCCCATCACGGCACGGACGCGTTCGTGGTCTGCCACACTGGTGATGCCGGCTGGGTGTCGGGCCAGGCGCTCAACGGGTTCATTGCCGCCAGCCTGCACGCGGCGCCGATCACGTTCGTGATGCACAAGAACGGCATCCAGTTGTCGGGCACCACCGAACGGATCATGAGCAAGGATCCGCGCCCGATCGTGTCGAGCCTGGGCATCACGGTGCTCGAATTGCCGTCGCTGCACGATCGGCCCCGGCTGTTCGAGGCGTACCGCGAAGCGTATCGGCTGGCGCAGGATGGCCGTCCGTCGCTCATCTACCCGATTGGCTCCGCCCCTGGCGAGGCCAGCACGGTTCAGTACTTTGGCGAGAAGTACGGCATCGCGGACCACGTGGCGAAGCTTGCGGCTGACCACCAGGTCGCGACCAGCACGCCGATCTGGATCCCCGGCTCACTCATGAGCTACCGCGACGCCGAAGCCATGACGCAGTGCGTGTTCTACGTCAACGGCCTGGCGGGTGGTGAAGCCCATCACGACGGCGGCATGAAGGGCCGCGATGAAGCGAGCGTGCTCGGCAACCCGATGCTGGCGCTCTCGGCCGAAGAGCAACAGGCGCTGGCGGACTTGCGCGCCCAGCCGGCGCGCCAGGTGGTCACGTCGGCCCGGCCGCCGCACGGGACCGCCAACCTCACGCTCGATCAAGCGGATCTCGCCGGCATCAAGCTGCCCACCCCGGAGAAGTGGGTTTCGGCCCGCGCCGGCACCGAAGCCGCCTACGCCGCGGTGGCGAAGAAGTACCCGAACAACTGCTTCTTCGTGTCGTGCGACCTCAATCCCTCGACCAAGCTGGGCAAGGCCGCGGACCTGCTGCCGGCCGGCCACACGTTCGAGATGAGCATCCAGGAACAGGCCGCGACGCTCTTGACCAACGGTCTCGCGTTCTCCAGCACCGCGCCGCAGCTGAATGTCTTTGCGACGTTCGCGGCATTCATGGAGGGCATCGCCAGGGAAGGGTTCGAGTTCTGGCGCTACCAGCGCAACCTCGATGGCCCGAACGAGGGCCTGAACGTGCTGATGCACCTGTCGCACGTCGGCGCCTGCACCGGCCGCGATCACTTTTCAGGCTGGAGCCTGGACTGGGTCAACCTGGCCCTTGGCTACCTGCCGTACCTGCGCCGCTTCTATGCGCCGGCCGACGCGCGCGCGGCGTTCATTGCGGTGCGGGACGCGGCCGCGGGCATGGGCGGGCACATCATCGCCATCCCGCGCGACGTCTTGCCGGTGTTGACGAAGCAGGGCACCACTGAGCCGATCTGGTCCGCGGAGGATGCGTGGGAACCGGTGACGGCACTGCGCACCGCGCCCGGCGCGAAGGCAGTGGTCCTGGCGCTCGGCGCGCCGGCCTACGTCGCGGTTGCCGCCGCCGACCGCGCCACGGCCGCCGGAATCCCCACCGACGTGTTCGTTGTCAACGGGTTTCCGGTGCCCGAGGCGTTCTTCGACGGCCTGGCCAGGAAATACCAGCATGTCGTCACGATCGAAGACGGGTTGATCGGCACGGCGTCGGCTGGGCTGCGCGGCTTCGCCGCGTTGGTCACCGGCCGGCTCGCGGCGGCCGGCGTCAAGTTCGACTATTTCGGGATCGTCGATCCGCAGATTGCGCCGTCGGAGGCGCACCGCCAGGTCTGGGAGCACTACGGCATGACCGAAGAGCGCCTCGCGGCGGCGCTGATCGGCGCCGGCTCTGGCGCCTCGGACAAATCATGACGACATCGCGAATCGGCCTCGGCCTGGTGGCGGTCGCGCTGTCGTGCGGGCTGTCGCGGTCGCCCATCCAGGCGCAGGCGCCGGTGGGTGTCCAGGAGCCGGCATGGGCGCCCGACGGACGCCGGATTGCCGTCTCGTACCTCGATCGCATTTGGACCATGACGCCCGAGGGGCGGCAGGGGAAGGCCGTCACGACGGGCGAGGCCGGCGCGATTGAGCGCGAACCGGCGTTTGCCCCCGATGGCAGTCGCCTGGCGTACGCGGCCGATCGTGGTGACGGCTTCGACATCTACGTGGTGAACTTGAAGAATGGCGCCGCCGCCGGCGCGCCCGTGGCCGCCACGACCCAGCCCGGCGACGAGCGCTGGCCATCGTGGACCGCCGACGGCCGCCTGGTCTTCGCCCACCGCGATGCGCGTCCCGCCGGGCGCGGCGCCGATCCCAGCCTGCAGTGGGACCTCTTCGTCGTGCGCCCGGTCGAGGGTTCCGAGGCCTGGCAGGCGCCCCAGCCGCTGACCGAGACGGCCGATTCGGAAACCTATCCCCGCGTCTCACCCGACGGCACCAAAGTGGTGTTCGTGTCGGAGCGCGACTCCGAGGACGATCTCGACCTGTGGTGGATGCCGCTGCCGGCGGCGGCGGTGGCCCGGCCCACGCCGCTCGGCTCGCGTCCCGCCAAGCCGGTGGTCGCGTCGGTGCCGGGCGTCGGCGCGGATGGACAGGCGTTGCGCGCCACCCGGGTTGGCCGAGTCCGCGGTCACGAGGCCTATCCATCGTGGGCGCCCGACAACACCCGCATTGCGTTCTATGCCGTGCGCGAGGGCATGGGTTCGGTGTGGGTGAGCGCGATCGAACCCGCGCGTCCCGAAGGCACCGAAGAGCCGGAGCCGCGTCCCACGCCGGCGGCGCCACCGCAGTTGGTGTCGCGCAAGGGCGGCGCGCCGGCGTGGTCGCCGGACGGCAAGACGCTGCTCGTCGCGGGCCTGCCCGACCCGCAGCCGGTTTACAACGGCAATCCTCTTCGCAGCGACGCCGAGGCGCCGCCGCTGTTTGCCCTGAACGCCGCGTTCCAGTTGTGGCGAGTGGCCGCGCCGCTGCCGGTCCACGAAGGGGGTGGCGCCGTGGCCGCCGACCTCGAGCCGTCGCCGGCCGCGTTCACCGCCGTGTTCGATCGGGTGTGGAACACTGTTCGCGCCCTGTACTACTCCGCGCCGCCCGCAGCCGAGCAGTGGGCCGGCCTGCGCGATCAGTTCCGTCCGCGCGCGGTCTCGGCGAAGGCCGAGAGCGATCTCGAGACGGTGATCGACGAGATGGTAGCGGCGCAGCCGCTGATCAAGCCGGTCGTGACCTCGAACGGCGCCGTCGTCGTGTCGGGTCACCCGCTCGCCTCCGAGGCGGGTCGGCTTGCTTTTGAAAAGGGCGGCAACGTCGTGGACGCGATGATCGCGGTGTCGTTCGCGCTCGGCGTGGTCGAGCCCGAAGCGTCGGGCGTCGGCGGCGACGGTTCGGCGGTGCTCTACCTCAAGGGCATGAAGAAGCCGACGGTGATCGAATACAAGGACATGACGCCGATTCGCGCGACGGCCGACAACCCGTTACTGATGCAGGACGGCCGCATCGTCGCCGACGGTCCCGCCGCCGCCAACATTCCCGGCGTGGTGGCCGGACTCGACTACGCCTATCGCCACTACGGCAGCGGCAAGGTGAAGTGGGAGGACCTGGTCGCGCCGGCGATTGCGCTGGCCGACGAGGGGTTCATCCTGGACGAGGGCCTGCCCTCGAGCATTGCCGAAGGCCGCCGCTTCCTCGAGAAGTGGCCCGAAGCCGCGAAGATCTACCTGCCCGGAGGCAAGGTCCCCAAACCCGGCGAGCGGTTCTTCAACAAGGACTACGCCAACACGCTGCGCGCCATCCAGAAGGGTGGCGCCGACGCGTTCTATCGGGGTGAGATCGCGAAGAAGATCGCCGCCGACATGGAAGAGAACGGCGGCATCCTGACCTATGCCGACATGGCGCAGTATCGCGCCATCGAGCGAGCCCCGGTGATGGGCCGCTACCGCGGCCACACGCTGTATGCCGGCGGACCGCCGGTCTCGACCGGCATCCAGCTGTTCGAATCGTTGCACGTGCTGGAGAACTACCAGCCGGCGGCGGGCGCGCGCGCCTCGACCGATCCGGACTACCTGCACTACCTCGTGGAGTCGTGGAAGGTGCGCGATCCGCTGCGGCGCGTGGCCGATCCCGAACGCTGGCCGGTGGACTACGAGGAACACCTCACCGCTGAGCACGCCAAGAAGCTGTTCGCGAAGATTGATGCGAAGAAGGCGTCACGTTACGAGCGCCAGGCGCCCGAGGAAGAGCCGGCGACGCCCGCCGCTCCGGCCCCTCGCATCAGCACGGGAACGACGTCGTTTGCCGTGGCCGATGCGGAGGGCAACATGATTGCCGTCACGCAGACGCTCAGCACCTGGGGCGGCACCTTCTACGTCTCGAAGGGCCTCGGCTTTCTCTACAACAACCACCTGCGTTCGAACCGGCTGACCGCCGGCGCCTACGGCAGCCTCTTGCCGCTGACGCGATCGAGCACGGCCAGCGTGCCGACGCTGGTGTTCGAGCAGAAGGCCAACGGCGAGGAAGTGCCGCGGCTGGCGGTGGGGTGTGCGGGCAATGCGTGGATCCCGGTGTCGGTGTACAACATCATCACCGGCGTAATTGACGGCAAGCTGGGCGCACAGGCGGCGATCGAGGCGCCACGGTTCCTGCCCGGCCGCGACCCGGCGGACCCGCGCGAAAACGGTGGGCGCATCGAGATCGAGGATCGTTTCCCGCGCGGCCTGTTGGGCAACCTGACCGACCGCGGCCACAAGTTCCAGCGGATTGGCCGCAAGGGCGAAGTGCGCTACGGCTACGCCGCGGCCATCACGGTGGACGTCGCCAACAAGACGGTCGAGGGCGGCGCCGAGCCCCGGCGGTCCCACGCCGCCGTGCCGTTTACTCGCGGTGCAACCACCACCGCACAATAATGTGGAGGCAACCCTTTCGGGTTGCCTGGAGCACAAATGGCACTCATTGAACCCGGCAAGAAAGCCCCCGCCTTCTCCCTGCCCGACCAGTCGGGCAAGACGCATTCCCTCGCCGCCTACGCCGGCCAGCCGGTGGTGATTTACTTCTATCCGAAGGACGACACCCCCGGCTGCACCAAGGAATCGTGCGCCTTCCAGGACCACCTGCCGAAGTTCAAGAAGAGCAAGGCCGCCGTGCTCGGCATGAGCATGCTCGACGCGAAGAGCAAGGCGAAGTTCGCGAAGAAGTACGACCTCACGTTCCCGCTGCTGGCCGACGAAGATCACGGCGTCATGGAGAAGTACGGCGTGTGGCAGGAGAAATCGATGTACGGCCGCACGTACATGGGCGTGGCGCGCACGACTTACCTGATTGGTCCCGATGGCAAGGTCGTCAAGCGGTGGGACGGCGTGAAGGTAGACGGCCACGCCGAAGAAGTGCTCGCCGCAGTCCAGGCCCTGTAGTGTCCCAGCCCACTGTCCTCCGGTTGCACGTGGCCGGCATGGACTGCGCCGACGAAGCGGCGCTGATTCGTCGCGCGCTCAATCGCCCCGGCGTGACGACGCTTAACTTCGACCTGGTCGGCCGCCGCGTTGACGTCACCTACGACCCGTCCATCGTTCCCGCGTCGGCGATCCTGGCCGCAGTGGCCAGCACCGGCCTGACCGCGCACACGCATGACGCCGGCGAGGTGGTCGGCGACGATCACCTGCACCACGATCATCATCACGACACCGCGAAGTGGTGGGCGGCGGCGAGCCTAGCCGCGTTTGTCGCCGGCTGGACGATCGACGGCGTGAACGCCGAGACCTGGGCCGAGGCGCTGTTCGGGCACGGCGAGGACGGCCATGCCCATCACCGCGGCGCCGTCGTGGCCTATGGGGTATCGGCAGTGGCCGGCCTGGGCCCGATGATTCCGCGGGCGGTCGCGTCGTTGCGCTACCTGCACCTCGACATGCACGTGCTGGTGTGCCTGTCGGCGCTCGGGGCGGCGATGATCGGCCAGTGGGCGGAAGCGGCGGCCGTGGCGTTCCTGTTTGCGCTGGCCCACCTGATGGAAGCGTGGAGCATCGACCGCGCCCGTCATGCGGTGGCCGACCTGGTGGGGCACGAGCCGGGCTGGGGCGAGGATCGCGGTCACGAATCGTCAGGCGCCGAGCGGTGGATCGAGAAGTTCGCCGCGGTCTACACGCCGGTCGTGACCTTTGCGGCTCTCGCCGTCGCGCTTGGCCCGCCGCTGGGTGACGGGCGCTGGGAGACCTGGTTCTACCGCGGGCTGATCTTCCTGGTGCTGGCGTGCCCCTGCGCGCTGGTCATTTCAACGCCGGTCACGGTGGTGGCGGCGCTCACCTCGGCCGCCAGGCGGGGCGTGCTGTTCAAGGGCGGCGCGCCGCTCGAGCGCGCGGCCAGCGCGTCGGCGCCCACCGCCGCCGCGTTAGCAGCGGCAAGCGTCATCGTGCAGTGCCGAACCACGGCGACCGTCCCGCTCGACCGGGTGGACGTGGTGCTGACCTGCGATCATCCAGAGGATTTCGAGTTCCTGGTGGGTCATGCCAGGCGGGCCGTCAAGGTGATCCGCCAGAACGTCACGCTCGCGCTGGCGACCAAGGCGGCGTTCCTGATCTCCGCGGTCTTCGGTGCCGCACCGTTGTGGTTGGCCGTGCTCGCCGACACCGGCGCGACCGTCGCGGTGACTCTGAACGGGCTGCGCCTGCTTCGCGCGTCAGGGCCGCCGCCACCGTCGGCGACCTAGTGGTGGAGGAGTCCCGTGAAGTGGCAAGAGAACCTGCTTCCCTCTTACGTATTAAGGAACAAGGGGCGCAGGTCCTCTGGTCGGGTTTTAGTGCCGGCCGGGGCCGCGTTGCTTGCGCGGGCCGCCCTGTCGCGACGCCTGCAGCTCCTCGAGCTTTGCCTGCTGTTCCGCGGTCAGCACCTGAAGCGTCTGCATCCGGACCTTCGCGTTGAGAATCGCGGCGTCGGCTTCGGCTGCCGCCACCGCGATGCTCTTGGCGCGCACAGCCGCTTCATCCAACGTGTCGGACTCGATAAGCGCCCGCATGCCCTGGCGCGCGGCGCGCATCTTCTCGCCCACGGCCTTGAACTCGGCCTGGTGCGAGTCGGCAATCGCCTTGACCTGTGCCTTCTGGTCGTCGGTCAGGTCCAGCTGGCGGACACCGGGTCCGTTGCGCATACCCATGGGACCCCTCGGTCCGCCGGGGCCGCCGGGCGCGGCATTCCCGCGGAGCATTTACCCCACGTCTTCGACCGCTTCGACAAGGCTGACCGGTCGCGCTCCCAAGCAGGCTCGGGATTGGGCCTGTCGATCGTGAAGGCGATCATCGAGCGTCACGGCGGCAGCGTCGCCGTCCGCAGCGTCCCGAATGTCGAAACCGTGTTCGAGGTGACGCTGCCTATTTCCCGCGCCTGAGCAGGATCGAGAACAGGCCTTGTAGCAGGTCGGTGTGATCGGCCAGCAGTTCGAACAGTGAATCGCGCTCGAGCTTCAGGGCGGTCACCGTGGACAATACCGTGACGCTCGCGTCGAACCGTGTCCCGCCGAGCGTCTCGTACATCCCGATCACGTCGCCGGCCGTCGCCGTCTCCGACAGGCCGTCGGCGGTGTCCACCCGCAGCGATCCGCCGAGCACGATCAGGATGGCGGCCTCGCCGCCGCGGGTCAGCGCGTCGGTCCCGGTGGCCAACGTGACGGGCCGTGCGATCGCCGACAGCCGCCAGAGCTGCGCCGCCGTCGCGTGCGCCAGCAGCGGGCTCGACTGCAGCAGCAGCAGTCGATCCACCGGCTGCAGTGCCGTCGCGATCCGTTCCTTCAGCCCGGGTGCGACCGCGCCGTGAATCAACGTGTGGCCGACGTCGAGGTGATGGGTGTAAATCATCAGCCGGAAGAGGCCCTCGGCCAGTTCGACGTTCTCCGACAACAGCGCCAGGAACTCGTCGTGGGTCAGCACCAGGCTGATAAGGCGCTCGGCCGCGGTGACGGTCACTGGCATGGGCGAGCCTTCGAGGACCTGTTCCACGGCCAGTGGCGCGGGGGCGGCGATCTCGCTCACGCCGTCCTTGCCGGCGGCCCGCGCCGTTCCGTCGAGCAGGAACTGGACCGTTTGCGGCTGTTCGCCGCGCTGGTACAACGTGCGTCCCGCCTCGAGCCGCGCCTGGCGGCCCAGGCGCGCCAGCCGGAACAAGTCGTTGACCTGCGTGTATTCGAAGAGCGGCAGCCGCCTCAGACGATCGGCGAGCTCAGCCGACGGCAGGGGTTCCTGCCACAGTTCCCGGCGCCGGTCGGCGGGCATGCGGTGCGCCGCCAGCGCCCACGACGCCGCCTCGAACACGTGCTGGTCCGTGACGTCGCGGTGGGCGAGCACGTGTTCCAGGTCGTCGGCGAGCGACCACATGCCGCGCGACTCGACCAGCAGCACGGCCGCCGCCGCGATCGACTCGTCTTCGTCGTGCAGCAGCTGCGCCACGGTGTCTTCCACGTCGCGGACGCGGGTGCGGTAGATGACGTTGCCCTTGCGGATGCGTTCGTCCGCCGGCATGTCCTCGACCAGGATCATCACGCGCCGGCGCACCTCGCCGGCCAGCAGGTTGTCGAGGTACTCGATGCCGCGCGAGCGGACCTTCGGGTCGTCGTCCTCGAGCGAGTGCCGCACGGCGGCAATATCCGACGGCGAATTGAGCAGGCCCAGCAGCTGGAAGGTGCGGCCCAGCCGGCGGTGGTGCTTCTCCCTGAGCGAGCGGGCCAAGAGCGACTCGGTATCGAAGCCCCCGGCCACGAACAGGTTGTGATACAGCGTGAGCGCGCTGTAGGCGAGGCCGGCCTCGGCGTGCAGGTGCCGCGTGATGATGGCCGCATCGAGCGCGAGCTCCGGGCTGGTCCGGCGAATGCGCTCCAGCGCCGACACCGCCTTGAACTTCAGGAACCCGTCGGCATCCTCCAGGGCAGTGAGCAGGGCGGCGACCGACGACGGGAAGGCGAGCTGGCCCAGGGCCGAGGGCACGTGGCGCCGCACCCAGATGTCCTCTTCGCGGTCGAGCATGAAGTAGGCGAGCGGCGCCACTACCGGTTCGCCGTAGCCGACCAGCACCTGGCGGGCCGCCGACTTCAGCCGCCGGTTTCGCAGCAACGACACGAGCGGTGGCACGAACAGGAAGTCCGGCGCGCCGAGCTTGCCCGCGCTCTCGATGGCGGCCAGCGCGACCTCAACGTTCGAGTCGTACATCAGCGGCACCAGCAACGGGCGGAACGCCGGGTTGGCCACGTCGCCCAGGGCTCGCGCCGCCAGCAGCCTGGCCGGCGTCGCCCGCTCGCGCGTGTCGCTCGAGAACCGCCGCAACTGCTCTTCCGCCGCTGCGATGTCGGCCGCCTGCGCGCTCGACGCCAGCGCCGCTGCGGCGACAATCGACAGGCCCTGGTCGCGGTCCTTGAGGAACGGCCGCATGACATCGGCGGCTGCCTGGCCATGCAGCGCCGCCAGCGCTCCGACTGCCGCAATCCGCACCGCCGCGTCGGGATCTTTGAGGGCCCGTTCGACCCGCGGCAGCCAGCGGTCGGCGGCCGCCTGGCCCGCCGCTTCGGCCACGCCAAGGGTGCGGGCGCGAATCTCCGCCGACTCGTGCGCCATCAGCAGCGGCGTCACCAGGTGCCGCTTGTCCATCGCGTCGAGCAGGTCAATGGCGTAGAGCACGCGGCGCGGCTCAGGGTGCGACAGCTCGCTGACCAGGGTTTCGATCGACTGTGGATCCAGGGTGGTCGCGCGCAACTCCGCGGGAGCCACGTCCTGCTGTTCGATGCTGCGGCGGAAGGTCCGCAGGTACTCGCGGCGCGCCAGCATCGCCGTGGCCACCCACAGCCCGACCATCGTCAGGCTGGCGTAGCTCAGTTGCTGCCAGGTCCAGCCGAGGCCCCAGTCCTTGATCAGCACCAGGATCAGCAGGGCGCCCATGCCCTTGGCCAGCCGGTCCATCGTGACGTCGATAAACGGCTTGGCGCGGTACTTGAGCTCGGACGGGAGCGGCAGGAACAGGACCTCGCGCGAGGTCTTGTCCACGGTGTAGCGCAGCGACGTGTCGAGCACGCGCGCCAGGCCCGGCGCCCACAGCGCCCCGTTGAACAGCATGATCACCGCGGTGGTGCCCAGGCTCATCGGCAGCACCAGCAGCGCGAACCCGATGCCCATCACGCGGTGGATGCGGCTGGTCAGCCCGACCTGGATCACGAAGCCGATCAACGACAGGTAAACCGTCACCTGCGCCAGGAACGCGGCGATGGCATCGGCGTTGGCGGCGCCCTTGGCCTCGGCCGTCGCCATGTTCAGCTGCTGCTCGATGATGGCCGCGCCGACCGCGGCAAAGGCAATGACCAGCGCGATCACCTGCAGGTGGCGTGACGACCCCAGCAGCTGGATCGCTTCGCCGCTGCTGACCCCTTCCTCTTCGCCGGTCTGGGTGGCGTCGCTCGTGCCCGCTGCCTTCTCGCGCTTCATGATGAAGGTCACGATCACGAAGCACAGCCCCATGATCGCGGCGCTCAGCAGCAGCATCTGCCGGGCCCCGATCGACTCGACCAGGAACGCGGTCAGCGCCGCGCCGGTCGCGCCGCCCAGGCTGGCCCCGCCGCCGATGAAGCCGAAGATGCGCTTGGCCTGCCGCGCATCGTAGACGTCGTTGGCCAGCGTCCAGAACTGGCTGATCAGCAGGATGCCCAGGATCAGCGCGAGCACGTAGAACGCCACCGCCACCCAGTCGGCGCCGATGGTGGTGAACAGGAACCAGAACAACAACAACAGGCCGGCCATCCCGGCCTGCGTCACCGGAATGGTCCAGCGCTGGGGCACCGGCTTCATCAGCACCGTGTAGCCCTGCATCAGGAAGCCGATCAGCACGCCGGCGCCAAACTGCACCCACGGCAGGTTGTCGGCACCCAGGCTCGCGATGAACTCCGACCGCGTAATCGGCTTGACGATGTTGTAACTCGTCATTGCCAGGAACGAGTACAGGAACATCAATAACGCGGTGGTGGACTCGCCGTGGCGCAACTGGACGATGGGGCCGAGGAGGCGGGCGAGCATGGGATGCGAGATGCCTGATCTTACTCCTAAGGTAAACTCCCGCAGGGCCTGATGCTAAGTCTTGTTGAACGCGTGCTCGGCCTCACCGGCCGCGAACTGCGACGGGCCTTCCCGCTCTTTGCCTACCTGTTCCTGACCATGACCAGCAGCGTCGCCAGCAAGGCGGCGCGCGATGCGCTGTTCCTGGACCGCTATCGCGCCATCGACCTACCCTACGCTGACATCGCCATCGCCGTCCTGGTCGGCGTCGCCGCGAGCGTCTACCTGTGGATTGGCCACCGCACCAACCTCCGGAACCTGCTGGTCGGCAGCATCCTGTTCTTTGCCGCCAACGCTATCCTGTTCTGGACCTGGGCGGTCTCGTCCGCGACCGAGTCCGGCGCGCTGTTCATCGCCATCTATATCTGGGTCGGCGTGTTCTCGGTGCTGGCGCCGTCGCAGGTGTGGACGCTCGCCAACTACGTGATGACCACGCGCGAGGCCAAGCGGTCGTTCGGGTTCATCGGCAGCGGCGCCATCCTCGGCTGGATCGTCGGCGGGTTCGCGACCCGCGAAGGTGTCTCGCGCTTCGGCACCGAGAACATGCTGGCCTTCGTCGCCCTGTCGCTGTTTGGCTGCGCCGGCCTGGTGATCTGGATCTGGCGCAATCGTCCCGACTACGTCGGCAACGACATACCCGCCGCCGGCATCGAGACCGCTTCCGGCACCCTGTGGGGCAGCCTGACGCTGGTTCGCGAGTCGCCCTACCTGCGCGCGATCGCGGCGCTGATCCTGATCTCGGCGCTCACCACCACCGTCGCCGGCTGGCAATTCAAGGCCATTGCCAAGGCGGCGATTCCGGGCACCGACGAGCTGGCCATGTTCTTCGGCACCTTCAACATGATCGCCGGGGTCATGTCGCTGCTGCTCCAGTTGCTGCTGACCGGCCGCGTGCTGCGCACGGCCGGCGTCGGCGCGGCCCTGTTCATCGTGCCGACCGCCATGCTCATGGGGTCACTCGGCGTCTTCCTGCTGGGCACCCTCGTCGCGGCCGCCGCCCTCAAGGCGAGCGACCAGGTGTTGCGCTACTCGATCGACAAGGCGACCACCGAGCTGCTGTACCTGCCGGTGCCGGCCGCCCACACCTTTCGCGTCAAGTCGTTCATCGATACCGTGGTCTACCGGCTGGGCGACGCGGGCGGTGGTCTGATCATCCTGCTGTTTGCCGCGGCACTGCAGTGGTCGGCTGTCGACATGTCGCGCGTCGGCGTCGTGCTGCTGGGCGCCTGGCTGGTGGCGGCCTGGATCGCGCGCCGGCAGTACGTCGAGAACCTGCGCGAAAGCATCCACCAGCACCGGGTTGATTACGAGCGGGCCTCGATGCCGGTGATGGAACGCGACGCCACGGCGCTGATCTCGTCGCGCCTCAAGGGCACGACCCGGGAAATCGCCTACGCGCTCAGCCTGTTCGAGATGGCGCACGACCGCAAGGTGCACCCGGCGGTCCGCGGCCTGCTGCGTCACGAGCAGCCAGAGATTCGGCGCCAGGCGATTGCGCTGCTCGCGCGGGCCGGCGACGTCAGCGTCAAGGCCGAGGTCGAAGAGCTCCTGCGCGATCCCGGCCTGGAGGTGCGCACCGAGGCGCTGCTGTACCTGACGACCTTCGACCAGACCGACCCGCTGGCGCGGATCGAGTCGCTCGGCGACTTCGAGGATTTCTCGATTCGCGCCGCGGTCGTCGCGTTCCTGGCCCGCCCGGGCGCGACCCAGAACGTCGAAGCGTCGCGGCTGATGCTCGCACGGATGGCCGCGGAACAAGGCGACGCCGCCCGGCGCACCCGGCTCGAGGCGGCCCGCCTGATCGGCACCCTGCCCGACCTGTTCGAACGCGAGCTGCGCACGTTGCTGGACGATGGGGATGTGGAGGTGGCCCGAGCGGCGATCGCGGCGGCCGGCAAGCTCAAGAAGCGGACGTTGACCGTCACCCTGATCGAGCACCTCGCCGACTCCTCGCTGGCCGAGGCCGCCATCAACGCCCTGGCCGAATTTGGCGACCGCATTGTGGGCACGCTGCGCGACTACCTGACCGACGAGGAGCTGAACACCGACGTGCGCCGCGAGCTTCCCAAGGTCTTGCAGGCCATCGGGTCGCCGGCCGCCCAGGCCGTATTGGTCGAAAGCGTGCTCGACCGCGACGTCATCCTGCGGTACCACGTGATCGCCGCCCTCAACAAGCTCGGTCAGCAGCACCCGGAGCGGTCCACCGACCGCAAGCTGATCGAATCGGTGCTCGCGGCCGAGATCATGGGGCACTACCGGTCGTACCAGGTGCTCGGCACGCTCGGCGCCTCGCTCGAAGACGATGCCAACCCGATTGCGCACGGGTTGCGGGAGTCGATCGAGAAGGAGGCCGAGCGAATCTTCCGCCTGCTCAAGATCCTTTACCCGCAATACGACATGCACAGCGCCCACGTCGGCCTCCAGTCGAACGATCCGGTCGTCCACGACAACGCCGTCGAGTTCCTGGATTCGGTGCTGCCGCCGGAAGTGCGGTCCGTGTTGATTCCGCTGTTCGACCGCGAGGTCCCGGTGGCGGCCCGGATCGCGTCGGCCAACCGGATGCTGGGGGCGGCGCTTGGCGACCGCGAGGAGGCCATCGAGGTGATGGCGCTCAGCCAGGACCCGTGGCTGCGGTCGTGTGCGGCCTATGCCATGGGCGAGATGCGGCTGACACGGTTTGCCGCCACGCTGGACGAGTGGGCGACAGACAGCGAACCGCTGCTGCGCGCGACCGCCATCGACGCCCGCGAGAAGCTGCGCCACGCCGCGGCCTCGGCCGCCGGCGTCGATGCGCTGTAGGGGTCTGACCCTGAGCAAGCGGTGCCGAGGGGTCTGACCCCTGCGCGTCTACTGCGGACCGATCGCCTCCGCCGCCGGCGAGTCAGGCCACTTCGCGATCGGCCGCGCCGTATAGCCGGCATGCGCCAGACGACCTTGGAACAGGGCCGTTTGCGAGGCCGCGAATTGCAGGCGGACGATGACACGCAGCACGATGAACAGTTGCCCGACGGCGAACGCCAGGGCGTTGGCCGCCGCGCCCGGCGCGGCCAAATAGTAGAGGAGCAACACCGCCAGGAACGCCAGCGAGTTGAGCACGTACAGGCCGAGCGTGGCGCCGAGGTTGCGGCGCACGAACCGGAGGCCTGCCGCGAGCGCGCCGATCATGCTGCGCCGGTCCTCGACCACCGCCCGGACTTTCGCATAGTCGAACACCAAATTGGCCAGCAGGACGAGCGTTCCGAACACCGCGTAGAGGCCCAGCCGATAGAAAAACGCCGTTCGCTCGACCGTCAGGTCGTCGATCAGGCGTGGGTAGACGCCGTCGAAGAGCCAGCGGTGGGCGGTGATGAACAAGAACGCGTACACCGCGATCGTGACCACGCTGAGCCGCAAGAAGCGGAAAACATAGACGCCGCAGGCCGCGAAGAAGGCGGCGGCGCCGATGGCGCGATCGCGCGCCAGGCGATCCAGTACGCCGCCAACCAGGAAGGTCGATACCAGCAGTTGGGCCGCGACCACCCACACCACCGGTGCGGGCGGCCCGTTGCCATCAGCAAGGCCGGCCAGGTTTGCGAGCACCGCGGCAAAGCCGAGGATTGCCGGAACGAACGTCTGACCGACGCCCGACGACTGCGCCAGGAACTCGTTCCACCAGTCGAAGTTCATGCCGTCGGCGGCGGTCTGCGCAGCCAGGCTGTCGCCCAGGTGCTGGCCGATGAGCCCGTGCAAGGCCAGTGACAGCGGCAGCGCGAGCAGCAGCGTCGACAGCCACAGGCCGAGCACCAGCCACGGCGCCCGCTTCACGCGCATCAAGCCGTCCAGGAACGCTGCGCCAGTATTCATACGAAGAACGCGTAGGTCATCATCAGGTCCTGGAGCCACACCATCCAGCGCAGCGACCACTTGGCCGCCGCCGTCTCGGCCGCCGGCGTCATGGTCTGGCTGTTGTTGGTGAAATTCGTGTCGAGCAGCAGCACGCGCTCGGGGTCGACCTGTGCCGACACGGCCTGGGCCGGGCGCTCGAAGGTGAACGCATGCCAGCGGGCGCGGCCGTCCCAGGTCTCGCGCGCCTGCTCGCCGTTGCTGAAGGTGACCAGCACGTCAACGGGGAAGATGCCCGCCTCGAGTCGCCGCACCACCACCGTCGTCCGGTACGTCCCGGCCGGCGCTTTCTCCTCGAAGGCGAGCGCATCGTTCAGGCCCCGCGCCGCCACCGGCACGCTGTCGAGCCGCTCAATGGCGTAGTCGAACGTGTTGGAGCTGCGATAGACCTGGTCGAAGAACCAGGCGTGCGGCTGGCCCGTGACCTCCTCGACGATCGCGAAGAAGTCGTCGGGTTGCGGATGCCTGAACTGCCAGCGCGTGAAGAACGTGGCCAGCACCTTCTGCATCACGTCCCACGTGTGTTTCCGCTCGAGCGTGTGCAGCAGCAGCGCGGCCTTGTGGTACGACTGCGCCTGGTGCGTGCCGGGCCACAGCGCGTAGGTCGGGGTGGACAGTGCGTCGCGGTCGCCGGCGCGGCGGTAGGTGTTCATCCAGTTGGTGTCGGTCGCGCGCTTCAGCGGGATGTCGCGGAACTGCCAGGGGATGAAGTCGCCAAAGAACCGCTGGACCAGGTAGTTCGGTTGCAGCGCCTCGGCCTGCACGCGCGAGTCCGAGTACTCGTTCAGCCCCTCGTCCAGCCAGGCGCGCTCGGTCTCGTTGTTGGCGACCATCCCGTACCACCACTGGTGCCCGGCCTCGTGCAGCACGACGTACTCGGGGTCGTTGGTGCCGCGCGGCGACAGCCAGCGGGCCCCGCCGGTGAAGATGGTCGGATACTCCATGCCGCCCGAGCCGCTTTGAAACGCCGGGTCGACGATCGTGATGTGCCCGTAGGGATACGCGCCGAACCACTCGCCGTAATAACGCAGCGCCGCGGCGGTGCCGGCGAAGTGCCGATCGGCCAGGCCTTCGTGCTCTGGTTGCAGCAGCAGTCGCATGTCCACCGGCGGCAGCCCGGCGTGCTCGAACCGCTGGGTCTTCTCGATGAAGTCCGGACTCGTCGTCCATGCAAAGTCGTGCACGTCCTCCTGCACGTAGCGATGCGTGGTGGCGCCGTTGGCCGCGCCGGTCCGCGACTGTTCGCGGCCCGTGGCGCCCAGGGTCCAGCCTGACGGCACCGTCATGCGGACGTCGTAGCGGCCAAAGTCGGAATAGAACTCCGCATTGGCGAAGAACTGGCGGGCGGTCCAGCCGCCGGCCTCGAACACGCCCAGCTTGGGGAACCACTGCGAGACGAAGAAGTAGTTGCCGATGACGCCGGTGCGGTCGAAGTTCTTCGGGAACTTGCCGGTCCAGGCGATGCGGAGCCGGAGGGTGTCGCCGGGCTTGACCGCCGTGGCAAGCGCGGCCGATGCCAGGGAGCGATCGCTGGTGTTCTGATCGTCAGGCGAAATGTAGCGGAGCACCGGCTTCAGGTCCTCCCGCGTGCTCCCATCGTCGTTGAGGGTCACGATCGTCGCGATCTCGGAGTAGCCAAAGTCGCCGGCCGCGGCCGTCCCCAGGGGGTCGTCGCCGGCCAGCCGGCGCTGTTTCAGCCAGGTGGAATCGGTATGGCGGAACGCGTTCCAGTACAGATGAAGGCGGATGGAGTAGGCATCCACGGTGCCGGTGTTCCGCCAGGTGATGGTCTCGCTGCCGGTCAGCTTGCGGGCCTGCGGGTCCAGCGTCACATCAATGTCGTAGTTGGCGTTCTGCGGGGAAATAGGCGTGGGAGACTGGGCCCCGGGGGCGCCTGCCAAGGCGAGGACCGCCACCAGTACCAGCAAAAAATGTCCGCGAAGTCTGTTCCTGTCCTTCACCAAGGCCCATCGTAACCTTATATAATCCAAGGCTCCTATGCCGATTCGAGTGCTTCTCTATGGTCTTGGCCCCATTGGCGCCGCGGTCGCGCGCCAGGTGGCTTCACGCAAAGGTTTCAAGATTGTCGGCGCGGTGGATATCGACCACGCGAAGATTGGCCTCGACCTCGGACAGGTCATCGGCCTCGACAAGAAGCTGCGCATCCGCGTCACCAACGACGCGGTCGGAGCAATCAAGGCCGGCAAGCCGGACGTGGCGGTGCTCTGCACGAGTTCGTCGCTCAAGAAGGTAATGCCGCAGATCGAGCAGGTGCTCGGCAAGAAGGTCGCGATTGTCTCGACCACCGAGGAACTGTCGTACCCGGTGGGCAAGAACCGCGCGCTGGCGAAGAAGATCGATGCGCTGGCCAAGAAGGCCAAGGTGGCGGTCGTCGGCACCGGCGTCAATCCCGGCTTCGCGATGGATGCGCTGCCGATCACCCTGACCGGCATCTGCGAGCGGGTCGACAGCATTCGCGTCGATCGCATCCAGGACGCGCGCACCCGCCGCCTGCCGTTCCAGCAGAAGATTGGCTCGGGCCTGACCAAAGAGCAGTTCGCCGCCAAGGTCAAGGATGGCAGCGTGCGTCACGTCGGCCTCGCCGAGAGCGTGCAGATGATCGCCGACTCGATGGGCTGGAAGCTCGATAAGGTCACCGACCAGATCCAGCCGAAGATTGCCGACCAGGCGGTCGAAAGCGAGCTCATTGCCGTGGATCCCGGCTACGTCTGCGGCATCATCCAGGACGGCATTGGCTACAGCAAGGGCAAGCCGGTGATCACGCTCCACATGGAGGCGTACCTCGGCGCGCCCGAATCGTTCGATGCGGTCACGGTCGAAGGCCACCCGCGCGTGACCTCGAAGGTGGCCGGCGGCCTGCACGGCGACGTCGCCACCGCGTCGATCACCGTGAACTCGATCCCCAAGATCCTCCGCGTCGCGCCGGGCCTGCGGACGATGGCGGACATGCCGATTCCCAGCTGGTTCGGCGGCAAATAGGGGCCGGCTTCTTCCGGACCAGATGTGGCGTCCGCCGTCAGGCGGACCTGGCTCAGATGGCGGTATCCTGAAGGGGTGAAACCGGCCACCCTGTTTGCGCTTGCGGGCCTGGCCCTGGGCGGCGCCGTCTCGACGGCGGTCGCCCAGCGGCAGGGCGCGTTCGACCAATCGATCAACCACCCGGCGATCCGCTATAACACCACCGACGCCGACACCGTCGTCGACGCCCTCAACCGGAAGCTGGCTGACAAATCGGCCGCCCTCGCCTTCGACGAGCAGTCCGGCTACCTCCGGTCGGTGCTCGACCTGCTGAAGATCCCGGTGGAGTCGCAGGTACTGGTTTACACGCAGACCAGCATGCAGGCGCAGCACATCACCATGACCAACCCGCGCGCGATCTACTTCAACGATCACGTGTCGGTGGGGTTCATTCGCGGCAGTGGCATGCTGGAGGTGGTGGCGCAAGACCCGGTGCTTGGCTCGGTGTTCTACGTGGTCCACCAGGAGCGGGTGGCCTCGCCGAGCATTGGCCGGGAGTCGCAGTGCCTGCGCTGCCACTTGTCGTGGGACACGCTGGGCGTCCCCGGCCAGACCATCCTGAGCACGTTCCCGCGCCAGGACGAGAACGGCTACGCCGATGGGTTCACGGTCGATCACTTCAGGCCGATTGCGGACCGCTGGGGCGGCTGGTACGTCACGGGCAAGCGTGTGCCGCCGAAGCATGCGGGCAATCTGCCGTTGTTCATGGCGAAGCGCGTCGACACTCCGCCGCGGGCGCGCGTCTCGCTGGAGGGGCAGTTCGACCTGGCCGGTTATCCCACGCCGTACAGCGACATCGTGGCGCTGATGGTGATGGAGCACCAGACGCACCTTGTCAACCTGTTCACGCGCGCGACGTGGGAATCGCGGGTTGGCGGTCCGCTGGCGGAGTCGCGGGTCGCCGAAGCGGCCGACGCGATCGTCGAGTACATGTTGTTCGTGGATGAGGCGCCGATCATCGGCGGCCCGATCGAGGGGTCGTCCGGCTATGCCGAGAAGTTCATGGCCGAAGGTCCACGGGATGCGAAGGGCCGCTCGCTGCGCGACCTCGACCTGCAGACACGCCTGCAGAAGTACCCGTTGAGCTACATGATCTACTCGCCGCCGTTCCGGGCGCTGCCGGCGGAGGTGAAGCGTCTGGTGATGGCGAAGTTCGAACGGGTGCTGGCCGGCGACCAGACCGGGCCGAAGTATGCGCACCTGACGCCGGCCGTGCGCCAGGCGATCCAGGAGATCCTCAAGGCGACGATCCCGGCGGACTAAGGCCGCTCCAGCGTCCAGATGTATTCAGGCTGGCCGTGGCGGAGCGACGCTTCGACGATCGTCGCGCCGAGCTTGCGCATGGCGCCGACCCCGCGCCCGTTGCCGACGAGCGTCCGGCCGACCAGCGTTGTGACGCCCCAGTCGTTGAACAGGAAATCGAGGTGGAGGTCGGCGGCCTGCGTGAAGACACCGGAGCCCCACAGCGCCGGTGACATGGCGAAGCCGATCTCGGCGCGGCTGTCGCCGTCCAGGCGCAGCGCCATGAACAGGCCCGACACCTCCTGGTTACCGGCCAGCAGCGTGAAGCAGGCGGCGCGGTTGTCGGCGCGGCGCGACTGGCTGAGGGCAATCCAGGTGAGGAACTCGTCGACCGTCGCCGGCGGTGGATCGAGGTGCGCCGACACGTCGGGGCGCGCGAACAGCGCGACGAGCGCCGCCGCGTCGGTCGCGTGCACCTCCCGCAGGCACAGTTCGTCCCGCGTCAGTACCGGCAAAGCGTCCACGATCGCCTGGCTCACAGTGTTTCAACGGCTCCCGGAGAAAAGTCGAGGGGGTTGGGAGCCAACTTTGAAACAGCATGTCCGGTTGGTTCCGCGGTCAAGCGCCGGGCGGCGTTGTCCTGTGCAAGGGTTCCAGCCCGGCTGCCCCCGGTGGACCGCGACTGCAGCCGCTATTCGATCCCCAGGCGCTGGCGTTTCAAGTACAGGCCCTTGCGCGACAGGCCGAGCAGCCTTGCCGCATCGTCCACCTTGCCCTCGCAGCTCTTGAGGGCGCGCTGGATGAGCGCGCGCTCGAGGTGTTCGGTGGCCGCGGCCAGCGGCTGATCGATCCGCATGACCATTTCGGTCGGTTCGAGGACGAGCTGATCGGCGGGGACCGTGCGGCGGCTGGCGGCGATGGCGGCCGACAGGTGCTGGGGCATCAACACCGCGCCGGGCTCGGCCAGCGCCACCATGCGCCGCACTTCGTTGGCCAGTTGCCGCACGTTGCCCGGCCAGCGGTACAGCACCAGGTAGTCGAGGGTTTCCTCGGCGACCCGCAACAGCGGCTTCTGCGATTCGTGTGAGAACTTGTCGAGGAAGTGCTCGACGAGCAGCGGGATCTCCTCGCGGCGTTCCCGCAGTGGCGGCACCTGCAGTGGAATCACGCTCAACCGGTAGTACAGGTCTTCGCGGAACCGGCCGTCGGCCACCAGTTGCTCGAGGTTGGCGTTGGTCGCGGCGACCACCCGCACATCCACGAACTGCGGCCGCGTATCGCCCAGCGGCAGGATCTCGCCGGTTTCGAGGAAGCGCAGCAGCTTGGGCTGGGCTGCCAGGCTCATCTCGCCGATTTCGTCGAGG
>SXGQ01021958.1_pt1 | contig 40350 bp, 42 predicted proteins | sample 3178371 | NCBI WGS metagenome assembly SXGQ01 (sample SAMN11356859, study PRJNA531348) | freshwater metagenome | isolation source: freshwater sample F1-20 | place: China: Fuxian Lake, Yuxi | collected 2017-12-25
CACGCACACGTGCCCGCGCACACGCACACGTGCCAGCGCACACGCACACGTGCCCGCGCACACGCACACGTGCCCGCGCATTGCCCCCTAGGATGCCCTAGGAAGCCACCGGACAGCCTGGGTGGTACCTTGGGACCTCCGGCGCTGGGAGGCCGCACAGGGCATCCTAGGGGCCTTGCCGGGGACGCCGGTCGCCGGGAACGGTTATCGGAACCCGATCACAGGGGCGCTGGGTCCGATAAGATAAATCTGCGGCATGAACTGGAATTCTTTGCGGTGGGACTTGACAGGGCGCCGATACGGGTTACTGTCAACGAGTCGCTGGCACGTTGCCTGCGACACCCACCCACACGCCCCTCAGGGGCAGAATTGAGAGAGACACATGGCACGTAACTTGGACCTCTGCGGACTGTCAATTGCACAGGACCGGCTCCGCAACGCGATGGCAGCGCTGCGGGCGAGCATGCTCCGGCCGCCGCACGGATGCAGCATGCGAACGCTGCGCGAGCAAACCGCAGTCGTCGGCGCCCTGCGGGAGATGTACTTCGTCATTATGGATGACTTCGACTTCGCCGCTTGCGGCGGGGATGGCGTCGAAGTCGAGGCGCAGGTCATGGACCGGTTTGCGGCGGCCGGGCACTCCACAATGCTTGGCAGCATCGCGTACCGGCACATTCTGCGGAGCCTGACGAACGCCTATATCCCGGCGGACGAGATCGTGACGACTGTTGAGGCGGTGCGAGAGCGCACGCGGGAGTGGAGCGACATGGACGCACTCTACAGAGAGCCCGTCATCACCTGCGACTTGACGGTGGAGCGGAATTGGACGGAGCCCGCGCAGGACTGAGCGACGAGTGACGCACACGCGAGGGCAGCGCCTGCGGCTGCCTGAGCGCCTGCGCCAGCGTGGAGCAGATTCGCACCAATGAGGAGACATTCATGACGTTCACAACCAAGCAGGGCAGAGTGCTGGTACCAGTCGATACAGACAATCGCATGGCCTTCGGCGTTCTCTACTTCGACAGCGAGGAAGATGCCAACGAGGCCGCCGCCCAAGTGCGTGACGCGGGGCGCACGTACAATGGCGGCTGGTTTCACGGCATGCCGTGCGGCCGTGATCGAGGTTTCGACCGCATCGCCGGTGGCACGCGCCTGTACGCGGTGACCTACTGACGCACACGCGAGGGCTCCGCCCGTGGGAGCCCCAGCGCCTGCGCCAACGTTGGCACGGGAGTTAACACCCACACGCCCCTCAGGGGCAGAATTGAGAGAGACACATGGCTCATGAGATCACGAGTACAGACACGGCGATGTTCGTCAAGCAGGCGGCATGGCACGGGCTTGGGACGGTCGTGCCCGACACCATGAGCGCGGGCGATGGCTTGCGCTTCATCGGCATGGACTGGGAGGTCAACAGCGCCCCCATCGCGTTGCAGGAGACCGGGCGGGAGATCGCATCGCACCGGGCTCAGGTCCGCAGCGACAACAACGCGATACTGGGCATTGTCAGCAGCGGGTATTCGACCGTGCAGAATTCATCGCTCGCCGCAATCGCCGATGCGATGGCTGGCGAGGGCGGGTGCAAGGTCGAGAGCATGGGCAGCCTGCGGGGCGGGCGCCGCGTGTGGATTCTCGCACGCGCTGAGTCGTACGATGTCATGCCGGGCGACGAGCACGTCCCGTACGTGTGCCTGTGCAACGGGCATGACGGGTCGCTCTCGCTTCGCGTGCTGCCAACGGCGGTGCGTGTCGTGTGCGCGAACACGCTGAGCATGGCGCTGGGACACGGCGGAAACGTGGGGTACACCTTCCGCCACACGAGCGGGCTGTCTGTGCGCCTCGACGAGGTGCGCGAGGCGCTGGCGCGGTTCCGCGACAACAGCGACCGCACGCGGGAGCGCTCGAAGTGGCTCGCATCGCACAAGTTGACCCGCGAGCAGGTGCAGGACCTGTGGCTGAATGCACTCACGTTGGCGGACGGTCCGATCAACCCCACGCCTGAGACCGAAGGCGAGCAGCGCCGCTATAACCGGGCTTTCGCCGCGATGGCGCACATGTCGGAGACGTTCGACCGCGAGGCACGCACGTACGGAGACAACGCCTACACCGCCGTGAACGCCGCCACGCAATGGTTGCAGCACGAGCGCGGGCGCCTCGCCGGGGATGCCCGGGCAGCGTCTCGCCTGTTCGGCGACTATGCGCGGTACACCGCACGCACCTTCGCCAACGCGGAGGAGATGGTCGGCGCCGTCTGAGACCGGAGCCCAGCGCTCACGCGAGGGCAGCGCCTGCGGCTGCCTGAGCGCCTGCGCTGTGCAGGATTCAACCCCCTTACCCCGGCTCTGCCGGAGAGAGACCTCACCATCATGTTTAGTTTCACCTTCACCACGCTGGACCTCGCTGTTGCGTGCGTCAGCATCGCTGCGGCATACGTGCTGTGGCTGTCGTGCTTCGATCCGGACCGGGCGATGCGCCGGTCGATGCGCCGCAAGCGCGAGGCGGGCCGCCGGTCGCGCTGGGATCGCAAGGCGTTTCGTGACCGGAAGGCGGTGGCCCTGTGACGAACAAAGATCGAGACCGGCGCATCCAAGCGATGCGCGACGAATTGCTGTGGGGACCGATCCGACCGGACACCGCCGCACGCCTGAACATGAGTCACGCCACGATCATGTACTGGACTGAGATGTTGGCGAACGTGTGGGTGTCCGGCGCGGTCCCTCCCAGTACCGATGCGCTGGGTGACTGGATCGTGGACATGGACATGCGGGCGATCGAGCACATGAACTACATGGGCATGCCTGAGGGCTGGGAGCCCCTCGATGATGAGGGAGGTGCGCCATGACGTACGAGGAGTGGGCCCGCACCTTCCTGCCGATGCACGCGAAGACCGGCGCCGTCTCTGAGACGGGCGACTATCACGAGTGTCAGGTGGGGCATCACCTCGCCCACCGTGTCGCACAATGCACGGACGGCCGCTCCGTGTGGACGATGGTCGAGGGCGACGATGGCGAGTCGTGGTACATCGTGCCGGGCTATCACATCGTCAACCGCATCGGGCACGTGCTCGCCCGGCGCCCGTGGACCGACGAGCAGGCGGCGCTGTGCGTCCCCTACATGGAGGCGGACGACGAGCCCCAGTACTGCGACGACTGCGGCGGCGTGCTGTGGCAGGCATCGCAGGCGCACGCCGTCGAGGCGCTGCCTGTGGACATCACCAGCGCCAATGCAGGCGAGTCCGCCACGCTGTGCGCCGGGTGCCATCGTCGAGTCCACGAGACGGGAGGAGACGGCGATGCGTGACCACCTCGCGTTGCTGTGGCTGGTGCTCGTGTGGTTCATCCTTGGCGCTGTGTGCTCTTGGGGCTCGCATCGGACGCGAGTCAGCGCCGGGGACCGGCGGCGGTCTGAACCCCGGGGCTGACCTCACACACACCCCGGCGCTCGCCTGCGCTCGCCTCCGGCACGGACGCCGTGGGCGAGCGCTTTGCTTTGGTGGGCGGTGCCCGGCAGGAGACCGGGCATGACGCTGGGCAGGAGACCGGGCAGGGCTCAGGCATGACGCTGGGCAGGCAGGAGGCCGAGCAACGTCCGATAACATGTCAAACAAAGGGAATCGACCGATAACTAGGGCACGCCGGGCCCCAGCCACCGCCCAAGCCACTACGATGCCCTGTGTGCCCTCCGAGCCCAAGAGGTCCCAAGGTACCCCCCGACCTGTCCCGTGGCTTCCTAGGGCATCCTAGGCGGCTTCCCGGGCAAGCGGCTGGCAACGTGGCTGAGCGCCTGCCCCGGCACGAGCCCCGGCGCACGGCAGGGGCGGACGCCGGGCTGGGCGGGACTGGGCACGGGGCGGGGCGCCCGGGGACTGGGGAGGGGATGACGCCGGGGTGGGGCAGGGGGGCGGCAGCGCGGCGAGCCTTGACGTAGAGGCTTTCAGATTTTCTTACCAAATTGGTCCGGTGCCCCACACTAGCTGTCCTTCCCAGAAGGCCAGTTAAGGCCTACCCTAAGACAAGCTAGCACAGACTCCCTTACGTGTGGGATTGCCAATACCCACATTGCCGATTAACGGCATCTTGTTGTTGGCCCGCAAGCAAGCTGGCTTGCCTGGGCGATGTGTTGAGATCAACGAAAGGGCGGTCTAGATACAGTGTACGGGACAAATGTAACTACACTTGTAAGAAAGTGTATGCATTTTGTCTTACGGAAGCTGGTTCCGCATCGGCAACGACGGAAAGCCCAGGGGAGCGCTTAAGCTCGACCCTGGGCCGAGGAGAGAGGTCATTTCCGGGACATCCTAAAGACCTTCCCAAGCATCTTAGCGATGTCTCTTGAAGACGTCGCCACTGCCTTTTCGGTCAAGACATCCCAATAGTACGCATGCAGGGCCTCATGGATCAGGGTGTCCATAAGCTGGGCATCAGTCTGATCTTCCCTAACGGTGATGACCCTGGAAATGCGACCGTCCTTGTGAACAGTCACTTCGCAGTGCCCATAGTCCTGAAGCTTGGGAGAGAATCTGACAGACCACTTGTGGTCACCGATCTTGACTGTCATTCTCTTTGGCATGCCTAAAGCTCTCCTAAGGGTTACCTACGCCTCTTCTTGAACACAATGCTGAGGTGTACCTACGACATTGCTCTAGCATAGGGGACCCCTCAGTAATTCCTGTTTGTCATTCCTAAGGCTGTGCCTAAGCATATGCCTAGGATTGCCTAGAGCATGTACTTTAACATGTTCTTAAGAAAGGGAGGCGAAATGTTCCGACCCCGTCCAAAGGGTCAGCCAATTCGTTCTGGGCGGATCATCGTCGCTCCCATAGAAGGGGGCCGCATTACCCTGGCAATCGGATCCAGCTCTCCGGCTGGGGCTTCCGCCCTACCACAGACGCCATGAACTTTTCCAGCTCTCGGTCCAGAGCCCGGTCCCTGGAGGCCTTAATCTTCTTGTCGGCGTCCTGAGCCATCTGCTGGGCCCAATAGCCCACGGCCATGGACAAGGCATCCAGCCTATCGTCGTGCGCCAGGGCCCCCCGAGACCGGGTCACCCTAGACATCTGGTACATCAGCTGATACAGCAAAGCCTTCTCGACGGGCACCTCTTTCGGGGGTACCATATCCTTCCGGACGACACTGGTGTCAAAGACCAGCCGATGCTGGTTCATGACCGGCTCAAGTGTGTCGATAATGCGCCTTTCCTTTTGGACCGAGTGGCGAACTTCCTCGATCATGCAAGGATGGTGCTTGGCCAACACGGGCTTAATTAGCTCCGTAAACATGCCTTGACCAAAGTTCTCTTCGATGATGACGTGGTTGACCTTCTGAGTCTTGGCGATCTGGGCCAGCTTGTCCAGCACGTCCGCCGAGTATCCCCCAGCCAGGCCCCCTGCGTCAGTGACGTACAAGAAGCCGTTAAGCATCTTGACTACGGCATAGGCCGTCTCGTCGGCTCCTCGGCCTGAGGGATCGATGGCCATGACAGAGCCCTGATAAGGAACCCACCCGCCCACGATGGCCATAGGCTTATGGTAACGGTCCCCGTTGAAGCCGACGCACTGTAGGCCTACGACCTGTTGATCCGTTCCAGAAGCCCAGATTAGCTTCTCTGGAGCCAGCTCGGGGTTAGTGTCCAAGACGATCAAGTCGTTCAGCTTGAGGGGATACCTGTCCTGATCGCTCAGGCTGGTGTCCAGCATGTACTGAAGAGAGAACCCCGACCTTCCGTAGGACAGCTCCCGCTCAATCAGATCCTGTTCATCAAAGCGGTCTGGCTCAACCAGCTGGCCTGGCTTTAGATTCGATACCCAAGGAGCTAGGCGGTTACCGTAGGTCACGGCCGTCTTCTCTCCGGGGCACCTGACAGGCCAGATGCGGATGGTGTATCCACGGTCTGCAAGCAGGTTGTAAATCGACGACTCGGTCTGGGGGGTGCCCAAGAACAGGACCTTGCCGTTAGGCTTTAAGACTGCCTCGAATTCTTTGATCGCTTCCGACAACTTCTCACGCATCATCTGGGTGGCTGAGTTGTTGGGGACCTCCACGTCATCAGCGATGACTATATCGGCCCGGGATCCGGTGATCTGGGAAGTGATCCCCTTTGAGGTGACTGAAGGGGCGTGCTGAGGAGGCGCCGGGCCTACGTCAAAAGCGACCTTTGAGAAGCGTTGGTTATCCCTGGGACGCAGATGATTTAGTACAGGGACTTCCTCGATCAGCCTTAGGGTAAAGGTCGAGAAATCGTCTGCACGCCCCTTGCTGGCAGACACCACAAGAATGTTCTTGCTGGGGTCCAACAGCAGCTGATGACATACGTAGGCGCTAGTAATCCACGACTTCCCGACCCCACGAAAGGCCTCCACGACGGAGCGCCGGGGCCCGTTCTGGATGAACTCGGCGATGTCAAACTGCACCCCCGTGGGCTTGGGAAGCCCGAGGTGATGCCAGACGACGTACAGGAAATTCCTGAAGTCTTTTAGCCGAGGATCGATTTCGGTCATGAGATCACTTCATCGTCAGCCGGATTGAAGGGCAAGGTCTCGTACAGCTTCATGATGGGCGAGTCCTTGCGGGGACTGGAGTCGATGTTGTTGTCCTTGAGCAGCTGGCGAGCAACTCCTAACTCAGAGGCCGTGGCCGTGCCCGACCGTATCTTGGAGACTAGGTCGGCTACCAACAAGTCGTGGAGCTCTCTAAGAATCTTCTCGGAAGCCATGGATCAGTCTCCGATCCAGGCATTGACCGTGGTCGTTCCAGCGCTCCCGGCCCCGGTAACGCTCAGCCGCATCTCAGGAAAGATGGGAATAAGCCAATAGCCGGAATAGGCGACTTCGTAGGTGCCCGCATTGTCGAGGATGACATCGACCCAAGGTGCGTCGCTGGTAATACGCCCCTGAACACGGATGACAGCCACGGGGCCCGCTGAGGCCACGTGGATCTGGAGGAGGCCGTCCTCGTCGTTATCCATTCGAGTTTGCAGCACGGCGCTGGTTTGGGTACCGGAATTAGAGACGGCCAGGTTGTTGAAGAGCTTTGTAACGCGCATGTGTGTTTCCTAGAGTTTGATGAGTCTGACTGAGAACGAGATTAACGCAGAGGCTACGGCCCCGATGGCGGCAGCAACGCCGAACGTATAGTGCTTGTGGTTCTCCAGCAAGCGGAGGCGTTCGTCGTGCTGCTTGAGTTGATCTTCTTGGGCACGCTGCATGTTGAGCAGTGCGTCCATCTTCCCTTCAAGACGGCCTATGGCAATAAGTAGCTCGTCGTTCATGCCTTACTCCCAAGAAATGGCAATGCGCCCGCCGTCAAAGGTGTCTGTGGTATAGGCCCTGACTCGGTCAATCATAGATGCCCCAAACGACCAAGCGCCGTTGGTTACATACACAACGTTTGCACTGTCGTTTCCAAACTGTCCGCTTATTGCCCAGTAAGACCCGGCGGTGTTAACACGGTCAAGCCTCACAACTCCAGAATAAAAGTTTGCGGCTACCATGACAGTTGTCAATGGAAACGATGTGCCATCCGAGGGAACTGAGCTAACGCCAATGCTTAGGCACCGACCGCTGTATCCGGCTGTAGCGAACGATCCAGACCCTACACGCAGGAGCAGGGGATTAGTACCAGACGTGCTGACGTTGGCAAAAGACACCACAATACGCCGTGCCCAAGAGGGGATGCTGGTTGCCTCGACAAGACTGACAGACGCAAGGTTGGTGTCTGAGAACTGCGCTCCAATTAGCGACTGATTGACGCTACCAAAGGTCGCTTGCCCAGCGACACTCAGCGTTCCGCTAACGGCAATGTTGGCATCCAGCTTTGTACTGGTTACCGATCCATCGGCAAGCTTTCCTGTTGTGACATTTAGATCAGCGATTTTCCCTGTTGTCACGTTCAGATCAGCAAGCTTTCCTGTAGTGACGGAGAGGTCGGCAAGCTTGCCTGTGGTCACATTCAAGTTAACAATCTTGGCCGTCTCGACGGAGTCGGCCGCAAGCTTGGCTGCGGTGACGTTGGCGTCCAGGATCTTAACTGTGGTCACGGCATCGTCCTGCATCATTGCCGTAGACACGCTCTCATTTAGGTTTCTGGAAACACCGAAGTTCCTGACTCGAATGTTGCTGCCAGCAGCCGGAGCACTGGAAAACTGAATTAAACCGGTTGTCGGAAAGGTGTAGTCCTGGGTTGGCCTGAGAAGCGTTCCGGCAACTTCGACAAGGAACATCGCCGGATTGGTGGCATTGGCCACCGGGTTTAGAGAAAAAGTGTCTGTGGCACCGTCTCCAGAAAACGACCACGCCTGGGGGTTGATTGCCCCGCCCCCGTACAGCACGGCGGCGTCCACGTATTCCTTAGTAGTCAAAGAATCGGGGCTGGCTCCGGTCGTGGAACCAGTGATGGGCAAGGTTTCAGCATTCCAGCTCAGCTGATCGAATTGCTTACCCAGCGCTCCCGATCCAAGGTCTTCGGCCTCTTGTGTGATGAACAACAGCTGCAACGACGATTTGTCCAGGTCGCTGGCGTTCAACACAGAACCGTCAGCAAAGTCTACAGCCCGAGTTGCGGAAGTCTTTGGGGTGCTCCTCTGAATCCGGACCTCGTCCTTGAACGCTGGCGTATTTCCTGCCAGGAACGTGATTTGCAACGACGGGCTGGTCTGAAGGCTGTAATGGGTTCCTGCGGTCTTCAGCACGTCGTTAACGTAAACGTAAATGTCGTTGACCGACAAGTAGCCGTCAATTTGACTAGCCGAAAAGACCGTAGTCGAGCCGTTTGCTGTGTGTTGCTGGAATGAATTGGGCATGGGTGGATTACCTGTTGGCTAGGGACATAAGTTCCTGGACTGGACGCCCTGTCTTCAGGGCACGCTTGGTTGCGAAATCTCTGTTGACTCCCTGATTGACTTCGGGAAACTCTTGCATCAACTTCTTGTATGCAGCGGCCCGGTACTTCTCGACAATGGTCCTGAGGGCACGGACCCTGGGAGATTCGTACATGTCCGTGGTCTCCGGAGACATTGTCTGGTACGGGCGCGACCTGATGGTTTTGATCATCGCCTGCCGAAGCGTCTGGCCTCCGATCTTGACGGTCCCGTGCAGCTCCAGCCAGCGGTCGTAAGCTGTTTGGCCCGACTTACCCACGATGGAACTGAGGTCCATGCCGTTTCGTACTTCGCGTGGCGAATCAAAGCTGTGGCCAATCAGGTCCAGCTCCTTCATGATCAAGTCGTCCTTGACGGTTGTGTAGGTGATCGGGCTAAAGATGTCGGGGCCCCAGCCTTGGGCCCGCTCCACAGGCTCACCAAACATGTTGCGACGAGGCATGACCGCCGTGGCTGCTCCTGGGATGGTGTTTCTGACGGCGTCCAGCATGCTGCGGACGTCACGGACCACAAGGTCATCGGCAAAGCCGGACTTGGCTTGTCTCATGGCTGAGCTGTACGGAACCGTGGCAGAGACGTACTGGTAGACCAGCTTGTCTCCGTACCGTTCCGGATCTTTGATGGCCTCCAGCAACGACGCCACGCCGGTCAAGTATGACTTGTTAGTGAAGTTGTTGGCCAAGCCGACAATGATGGCGTTGACCACCGATTGCATTTGCGGACGCTGACGTTCGGACGCCGTGCTGTACGACTCGACGGTATCAACCACCAGCCCCATCATTGATGCAAACGGATCGAGCCTGCGGTACGAAATCCACTTGTCTCCAAACTTGATGCTGTAGGGTTGGTTACCTGCCTGAAGCCATGCATCGCGCTCGGTTGGATTGCTGGGCCCGTCTCCGGTGATGTTGCCAGCGTGGATCAAGTGGAACAAGCCGTACGTTGTCATAACGGCAAACGCCACGCGGCCCATGGCCTCGTCTCTGACGGACCGCTGGGCGTGAGTCATCTGTCCCTTGAGCTGGCCAAAGGCGTTCCTCAGGTTTGCTGCTTGGCCCGGGATGGTGCGGTCAAGTGCAAATTCCAGGATCCTGGTGGGGGTCCTGACGAAGGGCATAATAAACCGAACGATGGTGCTTTCCTCGGCCAGCTGTTGGATACGAGCAGAGACCCGGCTAATGCGCCCGCCTTCGCCCACGGTCAGCGGAGTAGTGAACGTGGCATACCGGCTGTAGTCCATGGCCCGATCAGACAACACTCCAAGATCCTCGTCCCAGTTGTTGCTGTCTGCCATGAAGCGAGCAATGAACGCCGAGCGTTCGTCTGGCTGGATGCTGCCAGCGGTGACAGCCCTATCGGCTTCCATCATCGCCTTTTGCATCACGACCTTCTCGGAATATGCCTGGCCTTCCGTGATCATGCGGTCCGCCGTTTCCTGGGCCCACTTGGCGGCCTGCATGGCGTCGCCGCTAAACCGCTGCATGCCTTCCATCTCCAGCTCGGTCATCAAGGCAGCCCGGTAGTTGATTTGCTTAAAGAACTCGTCGGTGGACGAAAGCACTCGGGTGGGGATGTTTAGAGCGGTTCCCAGCCAGTTCACTGCCTGTGCCGCAAGGGTGCCTTCGGCCATTCCTAGGTTAGATGCGGAGATGGCCCTGGGCTTAAATTCCACGGTGCCAACGTTCTCCAGGATGTTCCTGTCTGCCTTAAGTGCCGCCTTGGCAAACGACCAGGAATCTGTGAAAGCGTGGTACATGTGGCGATACGGCTTGAGGTGTTCTCCGGCCATACGCAGGCTTTCGGCCGCGCCACGTCCACCGGCAATGCCTCGGATGGTCGCCCCCAGGGCCTTCTCCAAGGGCAAGTAAGAAGACACCAGGGTGTTACCAAGCACGTTAACCACGTGCGTAGCTGGGCCCGACAAGATGCTGTTCATGAAATACTCGGTCAACACGTTCCCAAAGCGGTCCATGCGACTGAGCTTGGTAACAGCCAACGGGTTCCCCGAGGCCTCTGCCATGGCTACCTTCCGCATCCGGGCCCTGACGGCCTGCTCGCCGCCAGCGTCTGTAATGAATTGGGCACGCGCCTTGGCAGCAACTTCCGGGGAAATGGCTGGGGCGGCTCCTGTGGCCACCGGAGCAGCGCCTGTTGCAGTGGCCCCGGCGGGGGCCGTGGCGCCCGTTACAGGGCCTGGGGCCCCGGAAGGTCCAGGGGTAGGGGCAGGCGCTCCGGACGCGGCCTGCGGCATCGTAGCGCCCTGGGCGGGCGTTGTAGGGGGGACGGCCTGGGTAGGCGGCGGAACTGCGCCTTGTGGGGGAACCTGAGCGGCGTCCTTGGGGAGCGCTGGCGGAATCTTGAAGTCGGGGTCTGGGACATAGACAGCGCGTTGGGCTCCCAGTGCGCGGGCGATCTCGCGCATCTGGACCTTGACCTCATAGCCGTAGCGCTTGACAATCTGCATGGCCCTAAGGAAGTCGTACATTTCTTCTTGTGAGGCAGTGGAATGGCGCTTGGCAATGCGTGCGGCAAAGCTGCCCGCGTCTGCCATGACCTGTCTGGCTGCCATGATTCGATGTGAAACGTCGCGGATGACCCCGGCCTTCTCGTTGGACTCGGTGACGAAAGAATCAAGCCTTCCAAAGTCCTGCATGCCTAGGGCCGCGTTTAGCTCGTCAAGGGCAGGCTGGGATTGCCGGATCTGTTCGGCAAGATCCAGCGGGTCTTCGGAAGCGACGTCGTCAAGGTAAGACTCAAGGGTGGCCTTGACGGTCTCGTTGGCTTCTTGCTCAGTCGAGAAGCGGGCGAAATTGATGGTGGTCCGGGGCTCGCCGTTGCGGCCTGCGGGGGTACCTAGGCCGGGGGAGCCCGGAGTAGTGGTGGCCTGGCGGGCTGCGCGGGCTTGCTTAAGGATAGCCGGGTCGTCGGTCCATTTGTCTGGATTCATGACCGACTTGACTTGGTTTGAGTCAAGGGTCACGTAGCTCACGCTGCCACGGTCTTCAATGAGATTGGTGTACTTAAGCCCGTCATACCCGGCAAGGCGGAGAGCTTCTACCGATCCCTGATATCCCCGAGAAGATAGAACACCGATGTCAATGCCCAAGTCAGCAAACTTGGCTGGGTTTTCGCGGTGCATCTCAAGAAGCCAATTCAACAGTGAGGCAGCGTTTGCCGCCGCCTGATCAGTAACTTCCAGCGGCTTCTGAATCGACAGGTACACGGGGTATGTTCGGGCCCCAGGAAGATCGGCCTTTGTGCCGGGAGATCTCAAAGATTTGCTGAGTTTACTGGTGACGCCTAAACCTGCGGCGCGGTCTCTTGCGGCCTTGGCTGTTCCGAAGTGACTGAATGGGTAAAACTGGCCAAAGTCCTCCTCCTGTGTCGTTGAGTGGTACATGACCATCGGCTTGCCCTCTGGGTCACGTACAACGCTGTTCTTAAACCAGTTTCTGAAGTTAGCGGTTGTGGTGCTGGGTAGAGCTTCTTGGGCCGCTTTGGTCAGGATCTCTGGATCGGTAATCTTCTTTGCTTCAGCCTCAAACCGCTCAGGCTCTTTCGTCATCAGGTCAAGAAGCTTCCTAAAGTCCCTGGTTGCATCTGCGAAGCGGCCTTCTCCTACGGCAATGTTTGCCCGGTTTGCCAAGGTGATCGGAAGGTTGGCGTTGGGGAGCTTTCGATGGGCGTCCGCAAACTCACGCAGCCGTGCATCGACTTCTGCGCGAACTTCGGCAACACTTCTTCCGCGTGATCCAGCGTATTCAGTAAGCTGCTCCATCATTTCCTTCTCGAAGCCATAAGGCTGATCAAGAAGGTCGAGAATGCGCCTCAGCTTTTTGCGAGGCTCGTCAAGAAGATTAGGGCTATCGAACTCAGCAATTCCCTTGGCGATGCGGTTGACGATGTCTCCGCCATGCTCCACGACGGTATTAAGAACCCCTCCTCCAGTTGCAGCCTGCACCCGAAGCATGGCCTGCTCCGGCTCGCCTCGTTGCTGTGCTGCAATGTCTGAGAATGCCTTGTTTACTCGGGTGTCTCTAGCCTGGGTCAAGATCTGTCCGCGCTGTACCTTGCGGTCAAAGTCGATGTCCACCTGGAACTTGGTGCCGTCTACTTCGCTGTAGTAGTCAGCCGTGTCGTCCGACAGGACATTGACGCTCTTGGCCGGATTGACAGATCCGTCCTGGTAGACAAAGCCTTCCCGGGTCAGTACGGCCTGCTGATCGTACTTGCGCCCCAGCTCCAGTGCCTTGTCATCATCGGCAATGATGATAAAGCTGTTCTCGGTGGGGCCGCCGTATTTACCGGTGACCCTCTTGTACTCAATACCCTGAGCCTTCAGGTCGGCTTCCAACTTGGATGTCGCCGCTGCATTGTCGGCAGCAGACGCTGGGACATTGCCGGGGTTCTCCGCAGTGATGACTGCCCAGTTCTTCTTAGAGATGAGTCCGGGAATGTTACCGGGAGCGAAGTCACCAAGGGTAGCTGGAGTCAGGCCTGCGGTTCGGGCTTCGCGGGACTGGAGGAGGAGCTTCGCCCCCCGCGCTTTCCGCGCCGCGATGACTTCGGTTCCGGCTGAGGCTCCTGCTTTAGGTACCCGTCCGGCAAGCTTTTCAAAAGCTCCAGGATCGCTGACTTGGATGGGCTGGTCCTTGAGGGTTCTGACGCGGTTTTGGACTGTGGCTGCAACGCTATCGATGTCTGCAAGAGATTCTTCAGTAGCGCCGAGTCTGCGGAGTTCATTAGTTACCTCTGGTGATTTGAGAATTGTCAAAAGATCCCACGAGGCAATCATATCCTCGTTGGCAAGGTTCTTGAAGATCTTGTCGTCCGGTGCGCCCAGCCGCTTCAGAGCAGCAATGACGTAGATAGACCCCCAGACCCGTTCCTGAACCTGGCCTGGAAGGATCTTCATATCCTCAGCCAGCTTGCGGACGATGGCCGACATAGCCGTGTAGTTGGCTGGATTGGCAAGCCAGTTCTTCTTGGCGTTAAGCAGGGCCTCTTCAGCCAGGCCTGGGAACATATCGTCCGGCAGAATGCGGGCCATGTAGGTGTCTAGCACGACCTTGGAGAGTCTGCCCGCACTCGCTTCGGCAAAGCCCGGAACCTTGCCAGCGCCCTTCTCCATGTTGGTTCCGGTCATGTTCCTGTACAAGCCGGTCGTATCGATTTGATCAAAGAGGTCGGGCACAGACGCGCTGGGGTTGGCTTCCTGCGCGGCCCTGAGACGAGCAAGGAGATCATTGGCTACGGCAGCAGCGCGTCTGGCGTTGTCTTCAAACATTCCCGGCGCGTTTACGCGGGCCTGTGTGTCCTTGACAATTGCCACCATTTCCTCAAAAGTAAAGTCGGCAAGGTTCCCGGATTTGATGCGCGTAACCACGTCTGCGGCAATTCCTACGCCAAGTCTGGTATGGAGGACCACCTTGGTTTGTGGGGACGTGGCCGCAGAGAACATGGCAAACAGCTCTTTAGCGGTTCTGCCAACAAGGCGCTCCATGATTTCTGATCCAGCCGCGTATCCGCCCTGGACCGCCGCCCCGGACTCGGCCGCTGCGCGGAACACAGGCAAAAGCTCTTTATCGAATTGACGATAAAGGTCCACCATCCGGTTTAGGGTGGGCATACTACGAATGCTGGCCCACTCCTCTTCGTCCAGAAGGTTCTTAAGCTCACCGGCGTCCGCAGGCAGCGCCGCCTTTGCGTCAAAGCGCCTGGCCTGACGGGCCTGCATAAGGATAGCCTCGCGGTCCGCGATCCGGCCCGGCACATTCAGCGCTTGGTCAACGCCATTGTTCATCAGGTTGTTAAATGCCTGGCGAACTTCTGGGGCCATGCGGGCATCCAGCTGAACCTTATTTATCGCATACATCTCTCGAACCCAGCCGGTCAGCTTCGAGAAAGTGCGGCGAGTGGTCTTGTCGGCAGCAACCCCTAGGGCAAGGTACTCCGTAAACAGGTCAACAAAGTTCTCTTCGGCTTCGGGAGACCACGACACGGTGCCGTCAGCGTTCCTAGTAGCGCCCGAGACTTTTGCCAAGATATCGATGTCGCCCTTCATCAGGATCTTGCTGGCGACCGCCGGATCAACCACCAGCATGCGGACACCGTGGGCGACCTCGTGAATTGCGGTATCCAGATCGGCTCCCTGGAAGGCTCCGATCATGATCTTACCCGCATTGCCCATGGTGGCAAATCCGGCGGCTTCTTTAGCGAGCTCGTCTGGGTTAACGCCACGGCTGCGGAGAAGGTCCTCGGTCTCCGTTCGGGTCATGAAAACGAAGTTCTCTCGCGGAGCCCCGGTTGCGTCAATCATCTGCAAGACGGTTTCCGATTCGTCCAGCGTGGTGTTCATGGCGCGGCTAATAGACACGGCCTGTTCTTGACTGATCCGGCCCATCTCACGCAGCACGGCCTCGTCTGGATTCAGCCCACTCAGCTTGGCCTTGACTCCTGCGCGGTGGACACGAAGCTGATTAGTAGCCAAGCGGGCGCTGGACTTGACTGTCTGGATACCAATCTCAGCCACCCCGCCCATCAGGAAGTCCTCAATCATGTTCTTGAGGCGGCCTTCCATCTCGCTGTCGTCGTCGCTTGCTGCGAGGTATTCAGTAATTGGATCAGTGAACCCAGCCTCTTCCCTAAGAAGATTGCTGAGCCGTGCCTCGTTCCCATCGAAGACCAGGCCTGACGTGATGGCTGATTTGACCGACGTGTCAATAAATGCGCGGCCCGCAGCAGCTGCCCTGCCGCCAGCTGCACCAAAGCGCTGGACTGCGGCGACTTCGGCGGCCCGGGCTGCCCTGGAAGTGCGAACGCCCAGCGTAGTCGCTCGGCCCAACACGCCCAACCCCTTGGCCACCGCCCCGTATCCTAAAACAAACCCGGACAAGGTGTCCACAAAGGACCCAACCATGGTTTTGGGCGGCTCAAATATCCCAAAGTAGTCCGGGATATCTGCGAGATCGTAGCCTACCTGCGAGGCGCCTCCTTGAACGGCAAGATAGGGGAGAGATACCACGTCTCGGGCGGCCCCGACGACGCCCTTAGGAACCGCAGACAAGGCGTCCCAGACGTACCCACCGACGCCCATCTCTTCTGCTTCAGGCTGTGGCATTTCCGCCTGTTCCGTAGGCACCGTCGCTGAAGAAGGCGCGGCATTGGCCGAAGCGGCGTTACGGCTTGTCCAGGAACGCTTGATTCCCTCAAGCTCCCGCTGCCGGATCTGCTCCATCAAATCATTCTGATTTTGCAATGGTTCCATGTTCTGTGTTCCAGATGTTACTGGGGATTGAGTCGGTTGATGAGCTGGTACTGACGCTCTCTGAGACCCTCAATGTCCGGGATCTGTGCGCCGTGGATTCGGATGATGTCTGCCAGAATTCCCTTGGTGCCGTTGCTTTCCTGGTATTCCTTATACAAGGCATCGAAGTCGGCTCGGTTGTTGACAATAATCGCGTTTCTTGGGTCCATGGACGCCTTCCAGGCATTAACATCAAACCCAATGCCCTCTCGGGTGACGCCGTTGTCCAGCTCGTCCTTGGAGTACCCAATGGCGGCCTTGAGCGATTGATACGCTTGCGTAGCTGCGGGCGACGGCCGATAGATCAATTTCCCGTCTTTGGTAGTACCAACAAGTTCCGAGATGCCTGCACGCTCTACTTTCAGAGCGTTTACGGGAACGCTTCCATAGTCTGCGGGGTGGGGCTCTCCTCCAAAAGCGGAAATGCTGTAATAAGGCTCGCCGCCTGTTTGGCTGGGGCCATACGATGTGACATACCGCTTAGAGTCCACCATGTCGTTGACGGCGGTCTGTAGAGCAGTAAACGCCTCACGCTTAGTTTGGTCAAGATCGGCCATTCCAGTAGGGTCGCCTTCGGCAATCTTCTGGTACGCGGCCTCTGCTCGGGTGTTAAGTCTTTCGGCAAAAGACAGCCGCGACGCGGCAGCATATCCCCAATTAGTGCTCCTTGAGCCTCGGATGGTTTCCCTGGCTTGGCCTACTGCGGCGACGCCGGACAATGCGGCCTGCTTGCTTGTTTCTGGAGTAGCCCGCTCTCCTTCTCCTTCGGGAACAACCAATTGAGTGCGCTTCCCGGCACCCTTAAGCATTTCTTGGGGGAATGCGCTTTGAACCCCTGCGGGGACTGTGGTGCCCGGGCGTGCGTCCAAGAGGCGGTCCTTGACATTTCGAGTGATCCGCAAGGCGTTTGTCCTAAGACTTGCCTCAGCCTCGGCCGGATCCTTGCCTTCTCTGATGGCTTCGTTGTACTGATTAAACATCTCTTTACGCACCTCGTCCTCAATATAGATCATGGCTTCCTCGTATCGGTCGGAAGTGATCATCCCGTTCTCAAGGGACGTATCCAGGCCAAGCGTCTTACTCAGTGATTCCACGGCGGTTTCGGTAGACTTTCGGATCAGGGGGTTGTCGTCAAACAAGGCGCGGTTGCGACGAGCATCAGCTTTGTTCAACAGGTCCTTGTGGCTGTCCTTGAACTTGGCTACGACATCGCGCTTGGCCGAGGAAATCAGATCAGACGCTGCCTGGGCCCGGGCTTCTGGCGGCAGCTCGCTGATCTTGGCCCAGCCCGCATCGATCCGGCTCTTCAGCTCTCTCTGAGCAACGCCAATCATGCTTACAACCCCATCAGCGCTGGCCGGGTTGATGAAATTGTTATCAATGCCAAAATCATTAGACCCGATCTGGGAGACCGCTTTGTATGTCGGCAGGATCTCCACACGCCCGTCTTCCTGCCGGGCTTTGTCGTATAGGGTGTTTTGGGTTTCTTTACTGATTCGGCCTTCCTTACGGTACTGGACAAGGTGCCTGTCAACAACTTCGACAGGCTCTCCGGCGCGGATGAGCTCTTCGATGAAAAGGACGGCGTCTTGGTTATCTCTGCCCGGCGTGTTCATGGCATCAGCCTTGGCGGCGATGTCTGTAGCCAGGTCATTGATCATGGTCTCTCGATATCCGTCAGGAAACGCTCCCATGGGCATGGAATCAACGGCGGCCTCGGCCATCGCATAGGCTCCAACCTTAGTGATCGCAACGGAGCCGGTCTTGCTTGCCTTGGCCATTTCCATGATCTTAATATGAGCCAAGGAAGACGCTTTGCGGAAGGCGTCTTGGTACATCGCACTGTTGATCCGCAGATCACGGAGCTGAACATTCTCGCGCTTCTCTTCGATGCTATCGATAGTGCTCTTGATCTGAGCATTGAACGACGCGCCAAGCTCTTTCCCCATCAAACTGAACTTCCCGTCGTCGGTCTGAAAGGATCGGATGGTGGTCAAAGCTCCCTCAAAGTCGCCATCATCGGCTTGGCTACTGGCCCACTCAATCAGTGCCTTAGTGAACGGCTCTCCGCCCGAGGTGCCGGTAATCGTGCGGTACCGCTCCATCACTTCCTTAAGCTGCTGCTTAACTCTGGAATCCTCGCGCCCGTCATCAACGGTATGCACTAGGCTCATTGCGCTGTGTGAGCTCAAGATAGCAAACAGCTCATCCTTTGTATCGTTTAAGTTTTGTGCCCTGAGCTTTTCTGCGTGTCCAGACTGAATCGATGGCATGAACTGAGAGTCGATCTTAACCTTTTCGTCTGCGGCCGCCCTTGCTGCAAAGTAGGACCCCTCCCCGAACTGACTAGCGACCTGCTCTTGGTACGCCTGAGCCATCTTCTGCTGGGCGTACTCGGGCCCCCTAAGAGTTCCGTCTGGGTTAGCCAAAGCCGACAGATCGTCAATGTTCTGATAGAGCCAGGCCTGGTACTTCTCACGCACGGTCCGCCTGCCCAGCGTGTCAAGAAAAGCCTCATAGCGCCATGGGGCCAGCCCTCCGGCCTTTTCGATGGCTTGGGACGTCTTGGCATTGGCGGCATCAAGCGATCCCTGCGTTGCTTCCAGGGCACCGAGATCCCTTTCCTTTTGGATGCCCATCGCCACGATGTCCGACGTGAAGCGCTCCAGCTGTGGACTGAACTCCTTGAAGGCAGCGATGATCTGGGCAGTACGGTTGAGATCGACCTGCGACAGGTTGGGGGCGTAATACAGGTTGACCGGGGCGGCTTCTGGTTGAAAGACGCGGTCGGGGACGCCTTCTGGGTTGATCCTTTGCCTTGCCATATTAGATCCTCAAGGCAGCCCTCAGGGTCTGCCTGTCCATTGTGTTGAGGTAGACATCCGAGTACAGGCCACTGAGGCCTCCAGCGACTCCTAGGCCGAGGGCCAGGGGCGATCCGCCAGAAGCCGTAGGCATTGCCGACAGCACTTGTCCTTGATAGCCAGCGCGGGCCTGCTGCTTCGCCATTTCGGACTGGAACATGGAGGCCTTGGCTTGCTGTTGGGTAGTGGTCAGGTACTCAGACTGCTGCCGGTAGTAGTTGTTCATCAAGTTGTCCACGCTAAGGCCGGAGACACCAGACTCGACGGAAGAAACCAGAGCAGTTGAGCGTGCCTCGGCCCCCCGACGAGCAATGATGCCCATCTCCTGCCCAAACCTGCGCTGTTCTTCGGCCTGACGCCTGGAGATGGCGGCGTACTGGGACATGGCGTTACCTTCGGCCACTGTCTTGTTGTACTCGTACAACTGTTCCTGGTACTTGGCCTGCTGCTGCTGGCCCATGTACTGCATCGCGGGCCCAGCGACGGCGCTGACAGCTGATCCGGCAATGGCCAAGTTGGACATAAAGGCCATCGCCGGAGACATGGCCCACGCGGCGGTACCTGCGGCAGCTGCGGCGGACGCCGCTGAGCCACCGATGGCGGCTCCTACAGGAGCAATCAGGGGCATTCCGGCCACCGGAGCGGCTGAAGCGAGTCCAGCTGCTGTGGTTATTGCCGCTGCCTCGAAGATGCACATGTTAGTTGACCCTTATGAATTGGTAGAAGGGAAGGCCTTGGGGGCCTCTGGCACCCATGCCAATGATCTTAAATCCGAGCCACTTGAGCCAGCGGACGTGGACGGCGTTGGCCGCGTACACCCAGTTCCACAAGACCGGGTAATAATTGTGCATGGTGTTTACCCACCTGCGGCTCTGCTTCAGGGATTCCATGGAGATTCTGGAGATGTCCGGGGTACCGACCATCCAGATGCACCCCACGCGGACGCCGGGCATTTCCTTAAGCTCAACTGGACCGACCCCAAACAGGCCGATTGGGCGACCGCCGCCAATAATGGTGTAGACGGCTGTGCTGGCGGCCACGCTTCCAGTAACCGCCTTGTGCGGATCCATGCCGCAAGCCATGGCTTCTTGAATGTCAGCTTTCCGGAGATCACGAATCACTACGGGAATTTCGTGTGGCTCCGTGGGCTTGACACAGACCTTAAGTGCGCTGCGAGCGCGTGTCATAGGAGCTTTCATATTCGGCGCTGAGGAAGAATGCAGGCAAGTGGGAATCGTTGGAAATCTCCACCTTCATTTCGTCGTTCTTTCCGTATATCGGAAATCGGTACGACCCGTCATGAATGGGAGTGGTTCCAATGATACCAAGGCCTGTTCCTAGGACATTGCCGGTGTACGTGTATTCGTACATAATCGAGTTCAGTCTGTTGGTCACGCTGGCCTTGAATTGGCTAGTTCGGCTGTAGACGACGCTCATGTTTCTAAGCTGGAACCTGCCTGAGGCATACGCCGCCCTGGCTCCGTCGGACTCCTGCTTGAGGTAGGGAATAGAGAACTCGTACTTGAAGTCATAGGTCTCTCCGACCCAGACGTCGATTCCGGTCAAGTTGCCTTTGACCACGATGGTGGCGGATCCGTTGGTGGCCGTATCGATGGTGTACAAATACCCGCCTTCGGCGGATACGCCTGCCTTCTTGGAGACCCTAAGCCTGTTTGCATTGGCTACTTGGTAGGGAAGAACAATGGTGGTCTTGTCCGTTACCGCGCTGTAGTTCAAAGACACGAACTTGGATTGATCAATGCGTCTGTCCAGTGCCGTAACGAATTGGCTGTACTGGTCTCGCCTGTTTGGTTCAACGACAATCTTCTCAAGATACAGGGCCTGTGCGCGTTGGATAACCAGGAAGAGCGTTGACTTGGACCAAGCGGCCCCTAGGACGGTTCCCCCGGCAAAGGTCCACTTGGACCAACTGGACTGGACTCTGGCGTCCTGGGAATTCAGCCACTTGTAGACGTACAGGCTGCCTTGGTCCCCGTCAGCCAAGGCCACCATAACGTTGTCGTGCGTGGAAGCAGACAGCTGAATGATTTTGCCTTGGATGTACTTAGGGATCTGGGCGGAAATGTCTGGGGACTGAAGCAGGGTGGTGTCGTCTGGGTTGGCAATCATCTCGCGTACGCCGCTGTAGCCGCCACGGTCAAATGCGAAGAAGATGCTTTCGCCTGCCACAACGGGCCGTGGGCGATTCAAGCAATCGTAATTTGAGACGACAGACAAGACGGCAGTGCTTGGGCTAAGGATGGGAGTTCCGCTCAGGATGAACTGGGTCTGATCAGAGAAGACCACTAAGCGTTCGCTGAAGGAAATGGCGCTGCGAAAGATCGTGATTGCCGGGTACGCCGAAGACACGTCAATTGGATCAGAGTCCAGCAGTGCGGTGACCGTGGTTCTCCAGAAATTGAAGAACTCGGACACTTCGGACAAGATGATGCTTTCGCCTGCCAGGAACCCTAGGCGGCCCTTGAACAAGAAGATGTCATTGATTGGACGCCCAACAAAGCTGGGGGCTCCGTTAGTGTTGGCGTCTCCGACAGTGCAGGAAGCCCATGCGGCCTTGCTATAGTTAGCCCCGGCGGGGACCCCGGTTCCAGGAGTAACTCCGTCTGCTTTCTTGAAGATAAACGTCCCGTCGGACTGCCGGATCAAGACATGAGGCATGGTCTCTGTATCTAATGCGGTCTGGATGCCTGGGCCGGTGGTCTCTATCCAAAAGCCGTCTCCGATGGATGTGCCGTTAGAAGAGTCAAACTTAACGTAATAATCATCCTGGTAAGAATCCGGCAGGCCCTCGACCTTGACGATCATTCCGTCCTTGGCAACGGACGGCAAATCAGCGAACGACTGGACAGAGCCCTTGATCAAGCCGAGGCCGTTGCCGGACATGCCGTCCTCGACGGGGATGTTAAAGGACGAAGTCCTGGTAGAGTGAATTGTATAGCCGTGCCGTGTGTGTGTAAAGTTGGTACCGCTAAGAGTGGTTTTCAGCTGTGCCGCAATGTAGATGGCGTCTGTCCAATGAGTACCAACAGGAAAGGTCTCTCCATCGACTGTAGAGATGCTGGGGGTGGCCCCGCTGTTCAGAGAAGAAGCTCCGCTGGTGTACGCGCCGGTCAGGTCGCCTTTGACCTGGTAGTTGATCCCGTACGCGCCTTGGCGCACCCAGATCAGCGACTCGTTGGCCGCAGCGGCCGTGGTGCTTGCCAGCAGGGCTGGGGTCCTCTCTCGATTTAGAACAAACGTGTAGTCTCCTACTGAGACGGCCTTAAAGGCGGCCTCGGCGCTGCCCACGGTCGTCAAGTAGAGCTGCGCTTTCGCGGCCACGGTAACAGTCTTCTCTGTCCCAGTGTCGTCAAAGACTTTGATGGAGCCGTTGCGGATGACCACGACATAGCGCTCGGTGCCGTCTCCTCGGTCGATGACATGGACGTAGCTGGAACCTGCGGAGCCAGCGATTAGGCTGGCGACGTGCTCCGTGGGCGGTCGCTTGCCCAACCCCTCGACTGGCGAGCTATAGCCGTTTTCCTGGGCTTCCGCCTGGGTAGAGAACCTAAGCCCAGGAGTCTGCTGAGAGACGCCGTTGAGCATGTTCGGGACCGAGACAGAGATCAGTGCCATGAATTACCCCATGAAGTCTTGAGGATATCTCCGGGCAATGATCCGGAAGACATCGTAGTTGTCGAAGATGGAGCGGTCGGCGGTCTCGCCGTCATAGTCGCGGAGCTTGCTTAGGGCAAGCAGCTCGTCCCTAAGAGTGAAGCCGTGGTGCTTCTCAGATCCCACCATGCGGTCCTGGAAGATTCTAGATGCCTTGATGTTGATGTAGTACCGAGCGGCTTGGGGCGTGTCGTTCCAGTCCAAGGCGTAGATGATGGTGGCCTTAAGAACGGTGCCTGTAGGAAACACCGTGGTCTTGGTCTTCAGGTCATACAGTTTGTTTGCGCGGACGATGATGTCGTAGTTCCCATTGTTCGGGTAATCAACATCGACAAGCACCGCATTAATTGGCACGGTGATCTCGTTGGTCAGCGGGTCCGCCGACATCGGAACATCACGTTCGGTGTTCCAATGCCACCCTTCTGACTGAACGTCCAAGGAAGTCTCGTCAAGGATTTGGACAGCCAAGGCCACGTCGGCCGAATTAGCGCCAGTCAAGCTGTTCACCGGGCTGGAGCCGATGGTGCTTAACATGGTGTTGACTGCCTGAAGCTGGGTCGTAGGGCCGAGGGGCATGGGTCGTCCTTTGTAAAAGGGGTTAGGTCACGAAGCCCGGTCGTTGTAAGCGCTGTTGAGGATCTTGCGGTTAGTGGGTCATTCCTCTGGATCGCCCAGCGTTTCGTTCTCCCAAATCCACAGGCAGGTCTGCTCGTTCAATACAGCGGCTGCGTGAGGCTTAGGAGGGATGAACGCATCGCGCTGCGCGTCGTAGGTGTAGCCAATACCCGCGTAGTTCTTGCGGAGCGCCTTGGACTGATCGGCGCTCGGCTCGCCCGTGTGCGGGTCGTAGTGAACGCCGCCGCGCATGTTGTAGGAGGTCTGCACCCACATGCCGCTGTCGGGCAGCGTGCTGATGAAGTCCTGCTCTGCCACGATCACGCTTGTGACCTTGCCTTGGATGTTGACTCGTGCGAAATGTGCCATGCTGTTCCTTATGCGGTAAACGTTCCAGAAGACAGGAAGGTGTGGATTGTGTAGCCACCACTGCTAGTTACGGCCCCGCCAGTCGCAACCTGCGCTCCCAAGTATCGGATGATAACGATGCCTGAGCCTCCGGCTGCGGCATTTTGCAAATAAGGAGTTCCGTCTTCCTCTGATGTTCCGCCGCCGCCGCCGCCGCCTGTGTTGGCAGTCCCTGCAACTGGTGCAAGCGTGTTGCCGCCGCCTCGACCACCGCCGCCTGCGCCGCCTGCGCCGCCCGGGAATCGCGTGCCCGCAGGTGTATTGCCGTGCGCTCCACCACCGCCGCCCGCGTAGGTCGTGCTCGTGCCGCTGATGCTGTTTGCCGTGCCTGCGCCGCCTGCGCCGCCGCTCGTACTCGTGACTCCGTTTGATCCGAGTGCGCTCGCGCCTCCTCCGCCGCCGCCCGCATACTGCGTTATCAGCCTTGTACCTGTGCCGCCGTCGTTGCCTTGAGACGGGCTTGTCACGGGCGTGTTGCCTGCGCCGCCTGATGTTGTTTGACCAGATATCTGATGCGCGCCGCCACCGCCGCCAGAACCGCCTGCCAGCGCGACGTTGCCTGCAGTGCTTGTGTAACCGCCGCCACCGCCTCCTGCGCTGCTGATCGTGGAGAAAACGGACGCTGTTCCTGATGTGCCTGCCGATGCCGCGCTGGCTCCTGCACCACCGCCACCGACCGTCACCGTGTACACACCTCCGCTTGTCAGCGTGAGTTTCGTGCCGCCGACATTCGTGCGATATCCGCCTGCGCCGCCGCCGCCGCCCGCATAAGCGCCGCGACTTCCGCCACCGCCACCGCCACCGACCACAAGGTATTCGACCTCGTACTCTGTGGGCTGAGTATTCGGCAACATCACCCAAGCCGCCCCACTGTAATACTCAAGGCGGCTGCTTGTGCTGTTGAATCGAATCATGCCTATCGTCGGCGCGGCAGGACGCTCTCCAGTGGTGCCACTAGGAACCGTCATTGATCCTGTGCCTTGGACGATAAGGTTCACTGGGCTTTCCGCTGCATAGGCAAGGGCAGTCCAAACCGATGCCCCGTTTCCGACCTTAAGCCGCTTGGTGTCGGTCTCGTAAGCAATCTCGCCCAGCGCGAGAACGGGGTTTGCTGAAGTAAACGCAGCGGCCGTGTCACGCCTAATTCTGATTCTTGCTGTAGTGGTCATGGGTGTTCCTAATTACGGCGTGGCGTCGCCAGCCTCAAGGGTCTCTGTGAATGTAGTCGAAGCTGCATTTCCGTTGTCAAACTCTTCGTCCCAAACACTGGCCAATGAATTCAGTCCGTTGTAGTCAACGGCACCGACGGGAAGGGGAGAGAACCCCCCGAACTCCGATCCTGGGCGGTAATACCGCCTAATCCAGCGTCCAGCAGAGTATTCATAGGACATGGCAAGTGTATCCAAAAAGGATGCGGACTTGTGAGACGATTTGGGGAATAGCCCCAGCCCCCGGCAGGGGACTGGGGCCTTGAGTTGTTGTGCCTAAACACCCGTAAGGGTGTAATCAATTAGGCGTTGTCGAAGATCACGCCAGCACACTCGGTACGCAACGTGCCGTGGCCCATTGCGTACTTAGCCACCATGAGGTGACCCTGGAGGCGGATGTCGTAATCCGTCTCCATCGCCATGTCCATCAGCTTGACCGTGCCGAAAGCGCTCTTGTGGAACGCCGCCGCTGCGACCTTGCTGAAGTTTGCACGATAGGTGTTGTTGGACCCAATCGCAGTGGTTGCGGTCAAGTTGGCAAACACCGCCGGAGCGTTGTTTGACTTGACCAGCTCGAAACCGGCAAGCATGCCGAGGTTCGCTGCGTTGTACGATCCATTGCCACCAAAGTCGCGGTTGATGAGACGACGACCCGCATCAGAATTGATGAGGTTGTAGTACGACCCGGGAGTGAGCACCAGGTAACGGTCCTCTGAGGGAACGTTCTTGGCGTCCATCGAGGCGGCCATCTCAAACGCGGCGTCCACGAAGTCTGTGATCTCGGTGCCCGTGGTGGGCAGCGAGCCGTTTGACAGCGTGAAGTTCTTACCGACAGCGGTTCCGCCTGGGTTGCCCGCAAGTCCGGTTGTAGCCGTTGGGACGCCGGTGCTTGAGTTGTAGGAAGCGGCCGACAACAGAGCCACGCCGATGAGGTTGCGATCCATCTGCCGAGCAAGTGCCCGACCCAGCTCAGAGCTGTAGATGGAACGAACGTCGTAGTGGTTCTTTGCCTCGTCAAGCTTGTCAATGAACGTGGTGGCAATCAGAAGATCGTCCACGTTGATGACGCGCTCGGCGTGAGCAAACGAGGTGGTGTAGGCCGTGCTCTGGTCTCCGGCAGCTGGATCATTATCGTGACCCTTTTCGGTCAAGATGTCCGTACCGGGACGGTGGTATTGGGCCGACGCAATTCCTGTGACCGGGAACTGGGCGCTCTTACCGCTGGTGATCGTGCGGACAACGTGCTTGTCCTTCATGACCGTAGCGGTCTCGAATGCCTGGAGGACCTCGCCCGCAAACACCTTGAGGAACAAGTCGTTTTGCGTGGCGAAGGTCGTGTTGAACGAGCCGGTACCAGATGCGCTTGAGCCCGCATTCTGGCCGGTAAATGAGACGCTCTGAATTGGCATTGAAATGCCTCCTATGTAGAAGTCTTGATGATCTGAACGGATGGCCTAGGAAACGACACAGGACTTGCCCTCAGGCAAATCACGGCGCTTCGCTTTGGTCCATTAACTGGGACTTGTTTGAAGCTTCGCCCGCAGGCGAAACGTAACCGGCATACCAGCCCTCGGGTATGTCTACGGTGTTTCCGGATAGCTCCCAGTCATTGCCGTTGTAGAAGTACACGCGGCCACGTACGTTGGGACCAATCCGAATTAATTGATGCTCAGCTGGGTGGACGAGTACGACCCTCGATGCGCTGCACGAGGTCCCTGAAACGGCCATATAGGCCATCAGGATGGTGAACAGCATCCGACGCAATAGTCGGTTTGGTGGCCGTCGTGAACCACAGACTGAGCAATTCATTGACAATGGCGCTGAACGCAAGACCAATTGCGGTCCACACAATTCAGCTGCCCTTCTTCATTGCCATGCGGGCGCCAGTGTAGCCAAGCGCCACCAAAGCAGAGATGACCATGCCCAGAACCTGGTTCCATGGGCCTTCGGAAGGGACGATGCCTGAAGCCTGGACCGCGCCGACGATGACGGCAGCGAAACTAAGCCAGAATTCTGTGGTCTTGTAGCCTGGCTTTGCGATGTTGGATGTATCAGTGTTTGACATGGGGTGCTCCTAGAGAACGTTGGAATTGGCGATCTTGCGCTCTACGTCTGCGCGGTACGCCGGATCAATCTTGTACTTCGGGTCGCTCATGGCGGCCACGACTTCGGAAACGCTACGGAACCCGGCCTGGGGGGCCTTTCCGCTGGTGGTCTTTAGGTTGGGCTCACGGGTGTTGGCAGCAAAGCGTGCCTGCAAACCCTTGACAGCAAACTGTATGTGGGCCTGATTGCCCGAAGACACCGCACTGTTGTATGCCTCAACCTCTTCCTTAGACAGGCTCTGTCCCGCCCACTGGATCATCTCCACGTAGGCTTCCTTGCCGCCTACGGAATCATACACGGCCTGCTCTTCGCGTGCCATGACCGCCTGTTGTCCGGCAATGAACTGGTCAACAAGCGGCTTCGAGAAGCCCATCTTACTGAGCTCTCCGTAAGACTTGTCGCTGAGCTTTCCGTTGGCAAAGAACTCCTGAGAGAACGTTCCCAGCTTTTGCTCAACATCACCGCCCTGGGTTTCCGCTTGCGGAGTCTGTGCAGCCGCTTCGGCCTGCGTATCGTCCTGTGTCTGCACGCCGTCCGCCGGTACAGCCTGAGGCTGTCCCTGGGGATTCATCTGCGCTTCTTGCTCGGGGCTAAGTGCCCCAGTCTGTCCTGTAACAATTTGAACTTGGTCCATGTGTTCCTCGTTATTGCCCCATCATATCTTGTTGGGCTTGGCCGGGGGCAGGCAATGCGCCAGATTCTACCATTTTCCCATATTGTCCGACAATGCTGGGGCCCAGTTTCTCGGTCATGTTGGCCATCATGGCTTTATTCGCCTCGGCGGCCATGTCTTCCTGTGACTTAATCAGCCCCTTGGTATCGATTCCCAAAGCAGCTGCGCGTCGGGCCAGGTACTCCTGGGGATTAACAAACTGGGCGATTGCCTGGGGACCGAAGATCTGGGCCATTCCGGACAACAGGGCGTCCAGCTTGACCAGGTCGTTGCCCCGTCCCAGGGCATCCACGCCGGTGATGATCATTGGCTTGACGAATTCCTTGGGGACCTTAGGCAAACGCTTGCGTCGAGACATCACGTCCATGAAGCGATTGACCAGCGGAAGCTGGAACTCCTGAGCCAGAATGCTGTAAATGCCGCCTAGCTGCCTTTCGACCGCTGCCGTTGTGAGCCGGACTTCCTCAGCAGTAACACGCTCAGCATTTCGTATCGTGCTTTCGGCGAGGAGAAAAGCGTAATTGAGGCGGTCGCGGATGGAAGCGACAGCTTGCAAAGCCACACCGAAATCTGCTTGCTTCTGAACTTGTAACACACTGACATCAGCAGCCATCCCTTCTCGGATCGCTCCGTTTGGACTCTTCGACAACACGTCTGCCCGCGTCATACCGTTGGGGTTGACCAAGAAGAGGACCTTGCTGGCGGCAGCAGATCCCTCGACGATGGCCTGGGTAAGCCCTTCAAGAGAGCGCAGGTCGCCAAGGTACTCCTCGACATACCCACGTCCGTAGGACTCACCGTCTACGCGGTTCATTCTCAAGGCAAGCCATGGTATCGAGTCCTCGCGGTACGTCCCTCGCGTGGACTCTAGGACCGTGTTCTCGACAACCTGATAGGCTTCGTACTTGTTGTTATCAATGGCATGCACGCACGTGTACATGTCCACCGAATTCTCCGTGGCATTTCTTTGCTGAACCAACGGCTTGGCTTCGTCCGGCACGCCCAGCGGAGACACTGTTTCCTTGACAACGATATGCAGGATCTTGCCTGTCGGGTCGCGCTTGACCACGTAATGGTTCAAGCGAAACACCCGGATACCGTCTTCGCCTAAGTAGACCAAAGCATTGCCGGTGACAATCAAGTGCTTCAGGGCCTCAAAGACCGCAGACCGGATTGCCTTGACTTCGATTTCCTGCATGACCGCACGCTCAATGCTGGACAAGCTCTGGTCAATTTCAGTCTTGTATTCCTCGACTCCGCCCAAGGCACGGACGGCCTCTTCATCTAACGCCAATCGAAAGAACGGTTGGTTTGGAGGCAGCAAGGACATGAGCAAGCTGGCTGCCAGGTGATTGACCCCGCGAGCGCCCAGCCCTTGAAATGGGGTAGGGAAATGGGTTGAATGCGAAGCGCCTTCGTCTGGCAGCAACATAGGCAAGGTCAGCCGTGAGCAATCTCGTCCGCGCAGCAGGTAGCTGTGGCGGTCGGTCTCAAGTTCTGAATACAGGTTGGCGGCTGACTTGTACATGGATCAGTACCCCACTCCGGTTGACGACGTTGTCCCTCCGAAGGGAATGGTTAAGGCGGACTTGCCGCGCTTAGACGGTGGCGTGGCAGACTTCTCCAGCTCCCCGACGTACGAAGGCTTAGGCTGCTTCGTGATCGCCATAGGCGTGGGGGGAGGAGGAGGGGGCGCGGGAGGAGGAGGCATGCTGGGTGAACCGCCAAAGCACATAGTGTTTCTCCTAGTAACCAAGGCCAGTGGAGCGCGAGCTGCCGCCTATGCCGAGTCGGGGATAACTGAAAAGTGAGGAAGGTGCACTGGGTTTATTGACCATGCCCAGGTATTCCTCGTACGAACGTGGATTGCTCTTAAAGCGGGAAAGATCCTCAAACGAAACCGTGCCCTTAAGTGGGGCATTAAGTGGAATCTGTTCCAGAGTAGTACGCGGGATGATCGGGGTTGCCCCCCGATATTCCGCGAACTCGGCTTCGGTCATGGCCCTGGTCTTAGTCCACTTGGCCACAGAAGCTTGGCTTCTGTAGACCTCAGAAGCGCTAGAAGCTCCGGAAGTGTCCAGCACCGAGGCCATCGGAACGATGGCAAGGGCAGACCGGCCCGGTAATAGGTGCCCCCCGTATGTTCTAGTGCTTGGGTCATAGAAAGTTTCACCAGAGGTAACAGTAGCCCCAGACTTGAGAACTTGTGGTTTTATCGAAGGAAATTTCACGGGATCTCCTAGCTTCTTGGAGGCTCGTACGCCGCCCTTGCCCGCTCGTCACTGGCTGCGGCTCGCCGACGCTTCAAGAACGTCATGTACTCGGCCATGTCCGGATTTCCTATCAGCAAAACCGCGTTGGCCGGAGCCCGCTTTTCGCTGGTGTCCATCTGGATTTCGTTAACTCCGGTAAATCCTGGATCATTGCCGCTGGTTTCTGGAAGATCATCACTTCCCCTTCGGTAGCACATTGTCAAACCTACTTTCGACCTGCCGCTCGTAGGCAGAATTCAGAAATTTGATGACAGCCCGCTGACCCGCCCTGAACCAGACTTCGCGGTCGGTCCATGACATGTCGGGGCAGCAATCAGGAAAGCGCTTGTTGAGGTCGTCCAAAAGCCCCTTTGGGATGGGGGGGATCTGGGACGGCCGATCCGTAGGGTCTTCCATCATATGATGATGCCCCACTCGGCAGCCACGGCCTCGCGCAGCTTGTAATTGTCTTGCTTCTTCAGCTCTCGGGCAACCTTCTTAAGCGCCCTCATGCCAATTTCCAAGACCTGGCTTTCAGACAGATTCTCTCCGGTACGGTCGTTGTACGCCAAAGCAACGTCCTCCCAGCTGCGGTGACGAAGGCGCTCAATTTTCGATGGTTCATTAGACACGGTGGCTCTCTTTCCCTACCCAATTAGGAAGATCGTCCAGCTCGGCGGGTAGGCTGCCGACGGCAATCATATGTTGCGTGTGCATCAAAGCCGCGATGTTCCACCTGGCAGCAGCCAAGTGGTCCTCGTCTCGATAGCCCATCATGAATTTGTTAAGGTGCCGCAAAGCTGAGTCCATGTACCGAGACAGGGGCTGCCCCTTTTCCCAGTTCCTGTCGCCATACTTTCGGGCCCCGTTCTCCAGGTGCTTGGCGTCTCGCTCATTGACAAACGGGCTAAGCAAATCAAAACGGCCCTTGCCTTCGCGGGTATCCCTGCGAGAGCCTGTTACAAACTCCTCGTGCTTGCCCGAATCGTTTACTTTGCGGAAGTCAACAATGACGGTGTTGGTGTCCATAGGCGAACCTCTCCTGTAAGCGGGTAGAATTCCTTGTGCTGCAAGATACGAGCAACGCGGGCCTGTGTCAAGGCGTCTGCCTCAGTCAGCCCAGCGTCCGTGTACGCGGACACGACGGCGTCCCATGTACATGACTCGTTCAGGATCTTCTCGGCCTTGACGGCACCGACACCTGGGCACCCCTTGTAATTGTCCGTTGTGTCTCCGGTCAGGGTTTGCATCAAGTGAGTCCTACGTGCCATCTCCGGGGAAACATTCGTGTAGGTCTCGGAACGCGGATTATAGACCCGCCCCGGGACGGTCAACAAATCCTTGTCTTCCGAGACAATGACCACGTTCTTGTTGCTTGGGTTGGTGGCAGTCAACCCAATCACGTCGTCTGCCTCAAGAGTCGGGTACATCAAACAGGCGTACGTGGCAACGCAGTATTCCTTGACTGCCGCATAGCACACGGGCTTACGAACCTTGGCGCGATTGGCTTTGTATTCAGGCAAGACCCCCATGCGCCAATTGTTTGACGAGCTGAAACAGATCGTCACCTTAGACGCCTTAAGGGTCTCCTTAATGTCTGAGACCCACAGATCAAACATCTCGCGGGCTTCCTTGGCGTCGGCATGCAGCGTCCACCAATCGTCTCCCCAATGGATGGAATGCTCGACGGCAGAGCATGCTTGGTACAAAGGGATGTCGCCGTCAATCAAGGCATGAATTTTGGCTTTAGTTTTCGTCATTGAGTCGGTCCTTTGCAAGTAGAGTGGCGAGCATGGCAATCTCACGCTCCATCTGCTGGTTCCGCACACCGACTGACTCGCAGGTCATGCAGCATCCTTCGATGCCAGCCATGATCCGTGCGATTTTCTGCCGCGCCGCGTCCAGCTCAAGGGCGATGGCGAGAACCCGCGCATTCAGTTCCGCGATCTTTCCATAAGCCGCGTCCAGTTCCGATCTTTCCTTGCCGCACTCTTTGTTGGTCACGGCTGCTTTCTCTTCTTTGGGCGTTTCGGACACGGCACGCTTAGCCCCATTTTCGCAAGGCAATACAGCATCGTCAGGACGGTGCCGACAAGTATTCCAACCGCAAAAGCGTAGACCTCGTTCATTGGCTGTTCTCCGATCTGCAACAGTCTGGCAGACACAGCCTCTCGTTGATGGCCTGGACCTCGTTGAACTTAGTTGAAAGCGGCTTGGCCTTTCCGTTGATCTTCGCCAACTCCGTCTTCAGTTCCTCGTTCTCAAGTACCAGCAAAGTGTTTCGACGGGCCAACAGAATCAAGTCGCGGCGCTTGTCCTTGAGTTCTTCGTCCATCTTATGGCAGTAGTCTTTCCACTGCTGGATGGCTTCACGCAGTTCTGCGATTTCAATAATTGGGTCTCTGTCGTTTGTCATGCTTCCGGCCCTCCTGTGGCCAGCATCATTTTTGCGATCTCCACCAGCCCCAGGCAGCTGTGGTAATGGCCAACCGAGAAGTACGTCATGTCCTGAGAGCATTTGTTCTTCGGCTGGGTGGCAATGAACACGATGGCATCGAACCTACTACCGACCACTTTGAGAAGCTCGTCAGTAGTGTAAGAATTCAGTGGGTTGGTTGGGTCATTCGGGTCCATAGTCAATCCTCTTGTGGCTGATCAGCCTCTTCATCAGGCATACCTTCTTTGCGGATCCCTTAGGGTACTTCACCAGCTCAATCAGCATATCGGCTTGATGCCGTTTTTCCATCAAGAAAGGTTGAACTTTACGCAAGAACCCAAGGGCGTTTTTGCCGGACATTTCCAGCCTAAATGTGGTTCTGTTCTTACCGGCCTTTAGGCGGACAATACGAACGGACCCGTACCCAAACAAAGTCGATATCCACATCAAGTGATGTGGCCAGCAAGAAGTCAGGCTAATCCTTGGGGAACCGTTCCAGCGTATGCACCCCTCGCCGTCAAACAGACCAGCAATGTACGCCAGCTCGGTCTTGGGGATCTTCATCAGTGGGTCTCCGCCCAATTGCTTCCGATAGAACAGCTGGCGTCTAGCCTAATGCGGAACCCAAAGGGCATGCCTGCGGTCTCAATGGCACGTACGGCCAGCTTAGATACCAGTTCGGCCTTGGCCTCTGGAACCTCCAACTGGATCTCGTCGTGAATATGGGCAACCTGCAAGACCCCGTTAACTCTATTGTTGGCCAGCTCGTGGTGGATGTTGCACGTAGCTTGCTTCATTAAGACAGCTCCGCACGATTGCAGGAGAGTGTTAAGGGCGGCGTGCTTGGAACGGATCGGTAGCTTCCTGCCGTCCAGTCCAGTCAAGTACCCACGATATTTGATGGCGTTGTCGATAGCTGCCTTAAGCTTGGCGATGGCCGGGAACTTGGACAAGAAACGACGCTGCAACTCACGGCCCTCGGCCACCCCTCCGCCGACAATGCTGCCAATCTTAGCAGGCCCGGCTCCGTAAAGCCAAGCATAGATAAACTTCTTGGCGTCGGCCCTGGTCGGCAGCCCCGCCGCCTTCTGGTTGGCGGTATGGATGTCTCCTCCGAGCAACTCTTTGCCATAATCCCCGCCGTCCCATCGGGCAAGATAGTGGGCCAAGCAACGCAGCTCCAGTCCCTGGGCGTCTACTCCGATCAGCAGATTTCCGGGAGAAGCCACAAACAGCTCTCGGCATTCCTTGCCCCAAGGCGATTCGACTCCGGTGACTTGGGCAAGGTTGGGCTTGCGGTGCGTACACCTGCCGGTGATGGCTCCGTTGTGGTTAACGTAGCCATGGATTCTTCCGTCCCGCTGAACAGCCTTCATCCACGACTCGTCGCCTTCGGACAGCATGCCAATCCTCTTCTGCACCATGAGGTATTCGGACAGCTTCTTGGCGATGGGGTACTCCAGCGTGGACAGCACGGCCTCGTCTACCTTGGCCTCGCCAGAGGGAGTGAACTCTTTAGGGCTCCACCCATGCAAGCGGGTCAAGGCCGCAGCGATCTGCTGCCTACTGCCTGGGTTAAACGGCACCAGCTTGGTCTTAGTCTTCGTCTTGGTTTCAGTCGGGGGCACCATCTCCACAAGCTCTTTGAACAACCCGTCTCGCACTCCGGACAGCGTGGCATACAGGGCGGCTGCCTTCTTCATGTCAAAGGCAAACCCATTGCGCTGCTGCACTGCAATGTGCAAGGCAAACAAGTGCTCAAGGCACGTAGCGTCTGAGCTGGATTCGCGTTGCAGTAGGTGGAGGTAAAGCTTGTGTGTCAGCTCCACATCGTTAGCGCAGTATTCGCCTAGCTCCTTAGTGTAGACCAGCGTTGAGTAGTCGGTCATTGCCTCAAGGTAATCGCCTTTGGGCTGGTTGAGGCGGTGCCCCCAAGCCTTGAGGCTATGCGACCCAATCAATTCCTTGGGCATAGCGCTTATCTTGTAGTCGTCTTCCTTGATGTCGGGATACTCAAGGCGGCCCATCACCATAGTGTCCTTGCACACTCCGGTAGGGCCGGGCCAGTTGGGGTACAGCCGCATAAGCATCGGCAGATCGAACGCCACAATGTTGTGCCCGACAACAACGTCTGCGGTGTGAATCATGTTCAGGCCTTCAAAGACCTGGTCCTTGGTAAAGATCTCTGTTGGGCTGTTGTTGGCCTTGACTCCCATACACACAACACTGGTTGCGTCGTCTAGCAGGCCGTTGGTCTCGATGTCAAATGTAATGGTGTTCATGGTGGGCTATCTCCAAGTCCGTCTCGGAGTGAGACGCTGTTCACGCGAAGTTGTCAAACCGCTCTTTGTATGTCTTGAGCTGGTCTTCCAACTTTTCGATGTGCTCTGCGACCAGCGCCATCAACCTATCGCCACGCTCCGCCCGCTTGTTAATGAGCACAAGCAGATTGTTAACGTCATCCGAAGCAAGGTCGGCAATGCGGTTGGTGTTCACATGGTTCACTTGTGTCTCCTAGAAATCAGACTCTTGTTCACTATCACTCACGTCCGGGATGGCAACTTCACTAAGCCTACCGGAAGATCGGTCGTAGCGCAAGGCCGTTGCCAGCCCAGTCTCTCCAGTAAATCGGTTCTTCAGCACTCGAACATTAGTGATGTCCTTGGTTTCCTTATCCTGTTGGTCACGCTCCAGCCCAATCACCAAGTCGGACAGCTGTGCAATTGCCGCAGACCCACGAAGATGGGCCAAGCTAGTCTGTGCTCCTTCTTCGTGGCCCCGACCCTCGGGACGCCTCAAGTGACTGACCAGCACCATGCCGCAGCCCAGCTCTTCGATAAGAGACCTCAGGGCGGTCATGGTGTTGTCGATCAGGCGGCGCTCGTCTCCACCGTCTCCCGCAGAGATGCCGGACACCACAATGCTGAGGTGGTCTAGCACAATCCATTTACACCCCAGCCCCCGCACCATGTAGCGGATGCGAGACAACAAGTTCTCGCTGTCGATGGAGCCGAAATGGTCGTACAGGAACACCCTGCCACAGCCGACGCTGGCTTCGTACGCCTTCTTCAGCTCGTCCTCAGAAACGTTTTCCATTGAGATGTGCAATGGCTTGTTGGCCTGAATCCCCATCAGCCCTAAGGCAGTGCGTCTGACTGATTCCTCCAAGGCGATGTATCCGATGGTTTCTCCTGATCCGATGAGCCAGCTTGCCAGCTCTCGGCACACGCTGCTCTTGCCGATGCCGGTGCCTGAGCACAGCACAACCAACTCGCGTTGACGGATGCCCATGGTCATGGAATTAAGTCCGGCCCAAGGGTACGGAACAGACGCGACCGACGGCTCGCTGATGATGGCGTCCCACAGCTCGTTGCCAGGGATGATCCCGTCTGGCCTAAAGACCTTGGCGTTCCACATGGCCTCGACCAATTCCTTGGCCTTGCCTGATACCAACATCTCGTTCGCATCCTTAAGGGCCAAGGAAGCGATCTTTGCTTTACCCGGGGACAGAACAAGGGCAGCTTCCTTAGCGGCCTTTTGCCCCGGCTCGTCGTTGTCAAACATGATGACGACGGTGTCGAACTTCTCCAGCCATTCCAAGTTCTCGCGGAACGCCTTAGCTGCATTCATGGCCCCGTTCGGGATAGAAACAACAGGCCACTTGTTTCCTTGCACCTGGCTAAGAGACAAGGCATCGACCTCGCCTTCCGTGACGCAGACCATCCTCCCGCCGTCTCTCCACAGGTGCTTGCCGTACATGCCCATCTTGCGGGCGTCCCCGACAATAAGGAACTCTTTGTTGGGGAAACGAATCTTCTGTGCGACAGGCGATCCGGCGTCGTCACAGTACGTCGCCACCTGAGCGGGCTTGCCGCGATACTCCGCGACCCCGTACCTAAACAGTTTGCACGTGTCTTCGTTGATGCCCCTCTTGGACAGAGGCTGGTACTCGATTTCGACAAGTTTAGTAGTCATGTCTCTCCTGACTAGGTTAGTAGTCACGTTGCTGTTTGGTGCCTGAATGGAATGTCCTTCGGCGTGGATGTAGTGTCCACAACCGAAGCAATACGAATGGCCGTCGTCGTAGACGGCTAAGTTATCTTTCGAGCCGCACGCCGGGCATGGGGCGTGACGAACGAACCGGCTATGTGAATTTCCGGGCTGCATTTGGGGGTGGGTGTCCAAAGCTTGGTGGCGTATAAGTGAATGATCTGCGAATCGTCAAGCCAAAGCACGCCGTTGCATGCATCTAGTACGGACTTCGCGTAGTTGTCAATATCAGGCTTGGGGTAGGTAAGCTTGGTAGTCCTCGGCTTCTTGCAAGTAAACACGATGTCTACAAACAAGAAGTCTTTGCTAGGTCGAAAACCCTTTCCCACTACCCGGCCAAGCTCCAACTGAAACTTCTTGCGCCAGTTGGAATACTTGGCCGGGTAGTATGCCCCAAACCGACCCACCCTCGGTCTGGGACACGGCACCGGATCAATGCAAATCCGGATTGCGGGAAAGGGGAGAGAGACCATGGATCAGAAGTCGGCGGACTCGTCCGTGTCCTTGTCTTCGTCCTTGAAGACTTCCGCTCCTGACGAGGCGGCTGCTGCTTGGTAGCCGTCCTCTTGCTCGAAGCCGAACGAGGCGCCGTTGCGCTCGCCTCCGTACGTCTTGAGCTCCAGCACCTGCACGCCACGGCAACGGAGGGAAATTCCGAAGCCAAGCGATGCGGTGTACCAAGGATAAACCTCCGCGTTCACCCTGATGATTGATCCCCCGCCAACGGGGTCGCTGTCTGTGGGCACAGGCTGAAGCTTGGAATCAAATAGCGCGGGCCGTTGCTCCCAACTCTTGCCGGTCTTGGTCGTGACCTGCGCCTTCAACGAGAACTTGAAGTCGGTGAAGCCTGGCATAGGAACCTTCTCTTCGGTGTCGGCATTCCACGACGTAGCCGGACTCCAAGGAAGGCTGGCCATCTTGAGCTTCTTGCCAACCTTCTTGGCTTCGGCCTCGTAAGCCTCTTTGCGGATCTTCTCAAGCTGCGCGATCAGAGGCTGGGCCTCAGCGTCGGGCAGGCGGAGCGTGACCTTGTACTCACCTTCGGCCTTGAAACGGCGGTCGGGCTCGTTGAGCTTGGGGAACACTGCGGTCCCCTTCGGGGTTGTGATGTGCGGGTTGCGGCTTGACATAGTGGATCTCCTCGATCTTGAATTTAGGCCTGATACCAGCAATCAGGCGAAGAAGTAGTCGGCATGTGCCAGCTGGTTGATGTCCATCATACCACAAGAAGGCGGCTCGGGCAAATCAATTCCTGTAGGAAGGTAAGAAATCATTTCTTTGTGAGCCTGTTCTAGTATCGGCTCGGAGAACATGCCGACTGCACATTCTCTGATGGCAGTAGACAGGGTCCCAACGTCAGCCGGGCAAACGCCAATGCTGTCGTGGATGCACGACACCGAATTGACGCCGCTGTTCCGCAGTGTCAGCACGACAGACATAAGCAGACTGGCGTCCATGCTATGGACAAAGTTGGGGCTGATCCCGTTGCGGTTGCGTTTCGGACTGAGCTCTGGCCTGTCCACCACCGCCACGTGCTGGCGAATTGTCTTGCCGATGCTGGTCTTAACGACAACCTTTTCCGTCTTGCGGTAAGCCTGTTCGACCAAGAACCCGCTTGGCGTGCTCCACCTGATCGGCATATCGTTTTCGATATGGACATCCGAGCACTTACGTAGCCAGTCCATGCACCTTGTGGCACTGGAAGCGACCTCGTCGATGGCTTCCCAGACAACGCCGGTCAACAAAGAGATGTGCTGGAACACGTCGTAGCCGAAGTTGACCCTGCGCTGGGCGCATTCTTCCATGTACCAGTCCCTGATGTACGCCTTGGCGCTGTACTTGGTCAGCCCGTAAGGCAAACACATGACCACCCGCTTAGTGGTCTTACGGTTTAGCCCAAAGTCAATCCACCACTGAGCCAAGGGGTCGCTCATATGCTTCAGCTTCTCGACGGCCTTATCGGCGACGAGTTGGTAGATGTCGTTCGGCTGCTCGGTAGGCAGACAATTTGTGGCGAGTGCTCCGACCTCATCGCGCATCATCAAGCTAAACAATTGAAGCCCGTTGTTAGACCCGTCAAGGTGGCAGGGCAGGGAGCACAAGTGGTTTCTGTCGGCAGCCAACGCGGCCCACTCAACAGCAAACGCAAGGAACGAAAAGGGCTTGTCTGTCGTCGTCCACTCCAGGTTCGAGATGGGGTCTTGCCCGCACTTGACGATCCAGGCATTGTTTTCGGTGACCCAATGCAGCCGATCCGCGAACGAGACCTTGTCGATTCCAGCACAGTTCGCCCCGTGTACCGCCAACCAGCTGTAGGCATTGTCGTCCACCGGCTTGCCTTTGGCAAAGGTCAACAACGACCTCTGCCAATCGGCCCCTTGGTTGTTTAGGTAGATGGGCTTGGGGTAGATGCGGCCCCTGAAGTCCAGTTCTTGGGGGAACCAGATGGACTGTCCAAGGAACTTCTCGGCAAGCTTCAGGCTGCGTGCCACGGCATACAGCGTCGTGCGATCAGCGTCGTTTTTGTGGTGCGTAAACGCAGCACGCTTCTTCCACTGCCTTTTGGCTTCTTCGTCTTCTGTCGCTGGATCAGGTCTAGGTGGGATTGGCGTGCCGTTCCTGTCCGGAATCCCTCCTACCAACAGGTTGTTCTCAAAGCAATGGCGGACGGTCTCCAAGACCTTAGGGTTGATGGCCCATTCCACAGACTGGATTTGATTTACGGCGTCGTACACAAGAGACATGTCTCTGTGCTCCAGAGTCTTCATGTATTGCCGGTTGTGGGATTTGACCAAGGGTCGGTTTCCGCACATGATCCCTGCAAAGTACCCGCCTTCGTATGGGTTGTCCCACTTACAGGGCTCCTGAATCATGGGCATGTACACCGGCTTCAGGACTTCGCTGCATGCATGGCTTTTACGCATCCAGTCCATGAATTCGTCTGTCGCCCTGACAATGACCATCTCCCTACCAGCTTTGTTGGTGCGGTTGGCCATCTCGATGATGCCGGTGTTCTGCTTGAACAGCTCGATCAAGACAAATCCCACGGCGATGCGTTCGGGGATTGGCCAAGCAGGAAGCTCGATGTCCTTGTCCCTGGCCCTGGTCTTGAGGTGCTTGACCTTCTTGCGCTCGCTGGGCTGACGGCTCATGCGGTACATGGCCTTGTGCCAGACCTCAGGATGATTGGTCTTTAGCCATTTGATCTTGGCTTCGTCTTCGACCATGCTTCCAACGTGGTTAGCTAGTCCAGTGATCGTCCGGGAAACAGAGATGCCGTCCAGAATGGCCTTGCATGCAATCAAGGAGATGACAGAGTCTTTCAAACCCTTGAGAAGGGGATAGACCCTGTGCATCCTGCCAGGGGCAGTGGACGCATCAACTTTCCACCGCGTAATGGCTTTAGCCATAATGCCCGTGCTTTCCTCCAACACACGGTACCCGGCTCCACTAAATGTTTCGTGTCCCCTGATGCGGGCCTTGTTGATCCTCGTCCTGTATCGGTGGACTCCTGCGCTCTGCATCTCGTGGTCAAGGTCGGTCTGCTTCATGACTCTCCTGTAGGGATAAGATGTAGACTACCTGAGGATGTTCTTAGGTATGCTTAAGCATGTGCCTAAGGTTTACGGCTGTTTATTGATTCCTACGGATCATTTCCTTAAACAGCATTGCTAAAGGGTCTTGTTGTTCCCGACCCTTAGGTCTCATTATCCATGCTTCTAGCGCACATGTGGGGAAATATCCAAGATTTTCTCAAAGATTCTTAGGTGGATTGGCGTCGCTTATTAGAAGGGCGCGTCAGCTGGGCTAGGGCAGTGCGGCTAGGGCAGTGCGGCTAGGGCAGTGCGGCTAGAAGTCGCGCACGCGCCCGCGCCCGCGCCC
>SXGQ01111946.1_pt1 | contig 40320 bp, 31 predicted proteins | sample 3178371 | NCBI WGS metagenome assembly SXGQ01 (sample SAMN11356859, study PRJNA531348) | freshwater metagenome | isolation source: freshwater sample F1-20 | place: China: Fuxian Lake, Yuxi | collected 2017-12-25
GTCGTCGTCGTCATCATTGTCGTCGTCGTCGTTGGATTCATCGCCATCGACTACATCGGGGACTTCTTCTTCGTCGTCATCAAGATCGTCGTCTTCCTCTTCGACTTCTTCTTTTTCTTCTACTTCGACATCTTCATTGCCAAAATCATCTTCCTCGGCGAAATCGTCGTCGTCATCTTCGAAAGGATTAATATCCTCATCATCGTCGGGACCGCTCATTACAGTTGCGGGCGTTTGACGCGTCAACAATATTGAAAAAATATTTTTTTTGGGGGAGGAGATGGCGGTCATTGTGGGCGTGCTCATAGAAATCTATATAGGGTTATCTATGAGAATGGGCTATTTGTCAATGGGACAATGGAGCAGGAATTGCAATGGTTTTGTCGTCGCCCCCAATAAAAATCCATCCATTTATAGCGTCAGTCTTTGCGATTCGGCCTAGCGTGCTGCGAACTGGTATTGGCGCCGTAGCGGCTCGCAGCCCCTCACTCGGCAAAAACTCTCGTAAAAAAATCACCGAGCCGGCGGAATACTCCTCAATCATTTCAGGCCGCGCCGTATCCAGAACAAAGACCGACTTCTCTGCAAGAATGAGATTTTCAAAACGCCGATCCACAGCGACCGCGTCCGCGCCTTGCAGTAAACCAGTCGCGTCATACATGCCAAGTCGCTGCGAACGCAACGAAATCCAATCATTGTGATATGGAAAGAGCGTGGGTTGGGACAACTTTAGATTCGTTTCCCATTCCCCACTCGAAGGACCGATGAACGCAAGCGGCCTTGTTTGGCCATTGGCCATATCAAAAGGAACGGTATTTCCAGAACGCTCGCGTATCAAACAAAGTGCGTCCACAATTTGGGCGGGAGGCGAATCTTTATAACGACGGTCATTCTGTGTCCATCGAGTTGGCAAATCAGACGCAAGTTCGAGCGTTGCAATCACCTCCTCGGTGGCAATCAGCAGACAGTCAGGATGAATGTTCATCCAACGAATTCGACCCCACTCCGGAGGCAAAACACGCTGTGCCATGACTGTTCCATCTTGGGAATTCACCAATTCAATTCTGGTGGGATTGTTGGAAAGCTCCTCTTTCGTTGCAATCTCAAGTCCAGCGATTGCCACCATTGTGGATGACGATTTGATGGCGTCAATGTCATGGATCGCGGATACAAATTTCCATTGCAGCGCTCCGGTGGTGGTGTTCACGCCACTCATCTGTCCATTCGTGCTTACAAGCGCGCAGACTGGACCCGCACGCAAACATGCGATGGCTGGCGGTTCAACGCTTTCGGATACATCAACAGCCTGTGCCTGAACTCCCGCCTGCGCGTCAAACAGTGACGCCGCGGAATCAATTCGCCAAACTTGCGCGCCATCCTTTGGATTCAACGCCAAGAGCGCGCCATCTTCATAGGATTGGGGACACCAAAGCACAATGTTTGGCAGCATGGCCATGACCGATGGATCGCGGTCGCCAAAATTGGCACGCCAAAGAATGTCAAGTTTTTCAGCACTGCGAAGAAATAGGGACGCGGGCTCCGCGAACAACATGGATGCGTGTCCGCGCTCGCGCTGCGCCTCTGGCTCCATAGTGAGCAGCCGGCCCGCAAGCGTGGTGGCAACAGCCTGGGCGGAACCTAAATTTGGATAAGTCGTGGGAGTCAGTTCGCGCGGCCAACGAATTCCTGGCGGATTGAGTTGATTCATAGCATCGCAGATTTTTTCGCTCTCTAGCCAATCCATGCTATGGGCTCGAAGTTTTGCTACTTGCAAAACCTGTTGGGCATCGCTGGGAGTGCACGCCAGCAATGCCGCGATATGGACTGCGTGGATGAAAGCGAGCGCGTCGCACTTTTGCGTGTATTCCAAGGCTTTTTGAGCGGTTTTTTTGCGTAGCGCTAGAGTGAGTGTTTGTGGATTGGAAAGAATGCGTTCAAGTGCGGCCGCTTTAGCGGATATTTTTCGCGGTTCCTCCCCCACCATTTCATTTCCCATTTCTTTCGATTCCATAAGCGCGACCCACTGCTCAAGCGCCTCTGACCAACGCTCTTGCTGGGCTGCTCGATCACCAATACGCAAAGCCACCGCCGCTTTTTGCGAAGAAGATCGCGCGCATTCGTTGGCGATTGATAGCAGTTGTGTTTGTGCGCCTTGATCAATCTCTTTCATGGACAACACGGTTAAAATTTTTCCAATAATTTGATCGCGCAACTCGATTGATGCTGAATCACTTTGATTGATCGCGCTGGACATGGCCCTAGCACCCTCTAACATTAAATCTTGCCGCGCCCATGCGCGACCAAATTCAAACAACGCGATACCACGCCGTGGATCCTTGGGGTCCTGCATTAAACGCGCAAGCAACAACTGCTCGCCTTGGTTGGCCTGCATAGACAATGAAATCTGCTGCGCGTCAACGACGACCAATTGTCCATCTTCAAATGTCAGATTGCCTCCGGCCTCCAGTGGCAACTCGCCAATGATGTGTCCCGTAACGGCATTGAGCAAAAGTGCTTGGTTTTGCGTGGGAACCGCAAGAATGGGCTGGCCTTGTGCGTTTGTCGCCAACGCGCACTCGCCGCGCACCGCGGTGCGGCCGCTGACTTGACTGCTGAGTTTCCAAATCACGCGGCGCGGGTCTGCAATGTCAATCGCCACCACATCGTCGCACAACAGATAAAGACGCTGGTCATCCACAAGCAACGCACGCGCCGCTGGAAGTTGCTCGCTGACACCAAGCATGGCCGACCATTTGGTCGATCCGTCGATTGCGCTCATGCACACCAAGGTATTTTGATCGGGGGAAATCCAGAACACGCACTGATTGGCGATGACCGGCGACGGAAGTTGCCAGGCGGGATTTGAAGTACGCGGCTCGCGCAGCGGAGCGGCCCAGCGCCGCAACCAAATCACATGTCCGTTGGAGGCGTTTATGCGCGCGACGACGCCCAGACTTGTGGCGGCAATCACATCGCCATTGATCTGCGTTGGCGAACTGAGCGGCCGCGAAACAGTTAAGCGAACTCCGCCAGCCGCTCCCAGTGAATTGGCCCATCGCAACGCTCCCGTCCTTCGATCAAGCGCGATCAACCACGCGGCACTTTCAAGCCGCGAATTATTTTTTCGGGCTTGCACAACAACCACATCATCGATAATCAGTGGATCGCCATGTGGAAAGAGTTCGGTGAATTCATCTTGCCCCAAGCGGTCCAGATACACTTCCCACAGAAGTGCCCCGGTTTGCAATGAAATTGCCGTGACTTTAAGTTGCGCGCCGGATCGCGGCTCGGGCAAGGCGTTCCCCGGAAGCGTGACCACCATGTCATCGGAGTAGACCGCGACGGTGATATCGCTGGGGGCAAGGCTGGCGCGATCAATCGGTGAACCCACCGCTCGTTGCCATCGAGTGACACCAGAAAGACGATCCAGCAAGCGCACAACCAGCCCATCCGCGATCAATACTCCATCAGTTGTGAAGCGCGCCTTGGCCACAAGCGCGGAGCCGTCCACCTTGGCGCTAGCTTGTGATTGCGAGATTGTTTTAGAGTCCATTTCAGCGAATGAACGATTGAGCCAAGATTCTGGAAGCCATTGTGTCCACAGCGGACGCCACGGCGCGGCATCTTGGTTGTCTGGAGCGGTTGGCGTGGCGACAACCACGCGCGCAGGAATTTCGGCCACCGCAATGTCGAGCTTGGCTTGATCAAGAAGTTTTTTTTGCGCCGCATCAAGCAATGGATGTTGAAGCGCCTTGTCCATCCAATGCCGCGCCGCGCCGCGCCGACCTTGATCAAGTGCTTGCTGCGCAAGCGCCAACATTGCCTGCAAGCCGGCTGGTGTCAACCCACGAAGCTCGGCGACTTGCAACACATCGCCTTGATCAAAGCGCCTCTGGGCGGCGGCGGATTCTGCGCGTAACCAACTTTCACGCACGGCATCATGACTGCGCAAAAACTGTTCAACGGCGTTTGGCGTGGTGTGATATCGATCGGTTGCATCATTCCAGGGAACCAGCTTGTTGGGAAAGCGGTCAACCGCCTCTTGCAAAGAACGCGCGCTTTCAGCGGGATTTGTGGCGGCGGAATCCTTGGCACGGCGCAATAGTTCTGTGGCCATGGGACTGGCGTCAATGGTGACGGGCGCGGATTCCTGCGCCATGGTGGCTGGTGCAAGCAGTGATAGCGCGACGCACCACGCCTGAAATCTGGCGGCAAGCCGAATTGGAAAATATGCCGTGCGGGCGCGATTCACACTTGAACGATACATTGCAACCATGCCAAGGTGCATGGGCCAAATTCGAATTATTTTATTCTCCTACCCAGTGATGGTGTGCATGATCACATTGGCAATGTCGCTTCTTTGTGGGTGCACAACTCCGCCAGGAATTACAGTCATGGCGGTGGATGTAGTGGAAGTGGGAAGCGACACCAATCAAGTCGCCATTCGATTGCAACTGTCCAATCCCACCAAAGTTGCTATTCGAATTGACACTTGGAATTATTCCTTACGAGTACGCAATCAAGAGGTGTACTCCGGTGAATGGGTTTCCGCCATCACGATTCCACCCGAAAGCCGGTTGCTGACCGCCATTCCAGCAGTGGTTCCATTTCAAAGCAAACCAGGACCAGATTCACCGTGGAGTGTGGATGGTTCATTACTTTATTTAGAACCCACCCGCTTCAGTCAATTATTGTACGACCTTGGACTGAATCGCCCTTCAACGCCATTGAAAGCATCCGGCCCGGGCATGGGTTCTGGCGGAACAATTCCAAGCGCGAGTTGACGCGCACGGGCGCGATCTTGATGGAGCCATTACAAATTGTTGATTTGTTGCATTTGCGCTTGCCGCTGCGTCTCGCTGTCCATTAAATATTGATGCACGCCAATAGCGCGCGGATCACGCGGGTCTAGATGATCCCAAGCGACACGAGCATAGGTTCCGTCGCTGCTCATCTGCCAGGACTGCCGACAATCATTCAAGCATGTTTGCAAAACATCCCAAAGCCGCTGTCTATGTTGCGCCAAAAGAATTGGCGTTGCCGCCTCAACGCGGGTTTGCAAATTACGATACATCCAGTCTGCGCTGCCAATGTACATATCGCCATCCAGTGGATTGTCCTTGCCGGATTGAAACCAGAAAATACGGCTATGTTCTAAGAAGCGTCCCACCACACTGCGCACGCGAATATTCTCGCTCAGGCCGGGCACGCCGGGGCGCAAACAGCAGAAACCGCGGATAATTAAATCGATTTGCACGCCGACTTGGCTGGCGCGATACAGCGCGTCCATGATGCCGCGGTCCTCAAGTTGATTCATTTTGGCGACGATGCGGCCGGGCTTTCCTGACTGAACCAATGCCATTTCATTTTCAATCAATTGCAGAAATCGCTTCTTCATGGCAACTGGCGCGATCAATAACTTCAGGTAATCGCGCTGGCGGCTTCGACCAGTCATGTAGTTGAACAAGCCAGTCAAGTCCTCGGTGATTTCTGGATCGCATGTCAACAGGCCAATGTCCTCGTAGAGCCGAGCGGTTTTGGAATTGTAATTTCCAGTTCCAATATGTCCGTAACAACGAATACCACTCGCTTCTTGGCGCACAACAAGCGCGGTTTTGGTGTGCGTCTTGAGTCCAACCACACCGTAGGCCACATGTACGCCGGCGTCCTCTAATTTTCTGGCCCAGCGGATATTTCTGGCCTCGTCAAAGCGCGCGCGAAGTTCCACTAGAACCGCGACTTGCTTACCGGTTTCCGCGGCTTGAATAAGGCTGGTGATGAAGGGACTGTCGCCGCTAGTTCGATACAAACTCTGCTTAATGCAAAGCACCTTGGGGTCCTTGGCGGCTTGCTCAATGAACTGCTCTATGCTGGCCTCGAAGCTTTCGTACGGATGGTGCAGCAACACATCGCCCTTGCGAATCCGAGCGAAAATGTCGTAGTTTCCGTGTTCGAAGCCCACGGGCTTCAGCGGTGTCCAACTGCTGAAATGCAGGTCGGCATCGTCCACATCCGCAATTTCATTCAACGCGCCATAGTCAAGCACGCCATCCGTCTCGTAAATATCCGCTTCATCAATTTCCAATTCGTCCATCAAGAACTTCAGAATGCGCGGGTTGGCGTTGTTTGGAATTTCCATGCGCACCACGCGCGCAAAACGACGTTCGCGAAGTTGCCGTTGAATAGCCTCCAGTAAATCGTCGGCGTCGTCGTTGTCATGATCAATCTCCGCATTGCGCGTGACGCGAAACGGAAGCACTTTGAGAATTTCCATGCCTGGAAACAGCTCATCTAAATTGTGTTGAATAATATCCTGCAACGCAATCCACCGACGCGTTCCAGGCACGCGGTAAAGGCGCGAAGGAATCTCCGGCACTTTCACGCGCGCAAAAAGTTGCTCGCTTTCGCCAGGACGCTGCAGCATCACGCCCAAACTCACGCTCATATTGGAGATAAATGGAAATCGATGTCCAGGATCAACCGCCAACGGCGTTAAGATTGGAAAGACATTGTGGCGGAACCATTTACGCGCCTCGTTCTGCTCGTTGATATTCAACTCATCCCATTTCAGAAGCTCTATGTTCTGCGTGCGCAACGCCGGGTACAAATCCATTTTCAGCATGTTTGCTTGGGCTTTTGCCATGATCATGACTCGTTCACGAATGCCGGCAAATTGCTGGGCGGGCGTGAGTGCCTCCACAACCGGACCCGTCATCCCCGCTTCAATTTGGTGGCGTAACGAACCCACGCGCTTCATGAAGAACTCGTCCAAGTTGCTGGAGAAGATGCTCAAGAATCGAATCCGTTCAAGCAAAGGAACGCCAGTGTCGCCGGACATGTCAAGAACACGGCGATTGAATTCAAGCCACTCAAAATCGCGATTGAGAAATCGAGCGGGATCGGTCAGCGAAACAGGCTCGGTGGAATTGATCAAGGCTGACCCCGCGTCCACTGCCATTGGATCGCGTTGAATTCGGTTGCGCTTCAACGGACCACTCCGCGCTGGGGAACACGCGCGCCGTTCATGGCATCAAGCGCGATTTCATGGACGCTGTCTTGAGAGCGATTGGCTGGCACGGTGTTTGGAGCAATGAAGCAGGCCTCACACTGCGGAGCTTCCACAATACGCACTTCCTTGACACGCACTGTGGTTGGCAATTGCGCCGCCACATGAAAGGCAATATGCCGCGCGACCAACTCCGCGGTTGGATTGACGCGGTCAAATGGAGCCGTCTCATTCAATGATCGGTTCATGAACGGCCGAATTGTTTCATCAACCGCGCGCTCAAGCATATGAAAGTCGCACAACAAACCGTCGGCGTCGAGCGTTTCACCACTGACCGCCACGGTGACTTCCCAGTTGTGACCATGCATTGGCTCGCGCACCCCCGCCATGACAATGGCGTGGGCGGCTGCGAATGTGCGGCGGATACGGAGTTCAAACATGTATTTGAGTATATGGTCTGCTCACAAATCTGCCGCAATACGCACAGTTTCATGGGTGTAGAGAAGGCGTTATTGTTTCAATATGAACCCTGCACCTTTGATGTTGAGTGTGTCTGGCGCCCGCGGCATTGTTGGAAAAACCATGACACCCAAAGTGGCCATGGCTTTTGGACGAGCCTTTGGTTCATGGTTGCGTGAACACTGCCGGGAGCAACCACGCGTGATCACTGGCCGTGATGGCCGCGACAGCGGCGCGGAACTTTTGGAGTGCGCCATTGCGGGACTGGTTCAAACTGGCTGCCATGTGACCGATCTAGGCGTGGCCATGACCCCCACCATTGGCGTGATGGTGTTGCACAACAAGGCGAACGGCGCGTTGATTTCCACCGCCAGCCATAATCCAATCGAGTGGAATGGTTTTAAATGCGTCGATGCCTCTGGAGCCGCGCCGCGAGTGGAGCAGGCGAATGACATTATTCAACGCTTCCAAATGGAGTTGCGCAATGCAAGCCCGGGTGAAGGGAGCGCCACAACACATCTTGCTGGAACACCCGTGACAAGGCAAACCGATGCCGATGAAATTCATGTGCGCCGCGTGTTGAATTTGATTGATGTCAAAGCCATACGCGCCGCAACATTGCGCGTGGTGGTGGACAGCGTCAACGGCTCTGGTTGCAACGCGGTGCGCATGCTGTTGCATGAATTGGGCGTGGAATTGGAACACCTCAACGGCGTGGTCACGGGCCAGTTTGCGCACACGCCCGAACCGACCCAGGCCAACCTGCATCAACTTGCGGACGCCGTTGCCAAAGGCGGATTTTCCTGCGGGTTTGCGCAAGATCCTGACGCCGATCGATTGGCGATTGTGGATGAGTTTGGCCGCTACATTGGCGAGGAATACACATTGGCTTTGTGCGCGCTGCGCGTCTTGGAGCGCACCGGTCGCGGCGCCATGGCGACCAATCTCAGCACCAGCCGCATGATTGATTCCGTGGCTAAAAAATTTGCAGGCAGCCATGTCTATCGCAGCGCGGTGGGCGAGGCCAATGTTGTGGCAAGTATGAAAAAAACTAGCAGCGTGATTGGTGGCGAAGGCAATGGCGGCGTGATTTGGCCAAGCGTGTGTTGGATTCGTGATTCATTAAGCGCCATTGCTCTGACATTGGAACTTCTCGCCACGCGCGGCAAGACGCTGTCGGTGATTGTGGCGGAAATTCCTGCCGTGTCCATGATCAAGCGCAAACTGGAACTCGCTGGCGTTGGTGGAATTGACGCGGTGAAGCCCGCGCTGGAACGCGTCGCAAATAAATACGCGCACGCAAAAGTGGATACCACCGATGGCGTCCGAATTGATTTACCAAGCGGATGGGTGCACTTGCGAGCCAGCAATACCGAGCCAATTATTCGTCTAATTGCCGAGGCCGCCACCGCCAACGCCGCCAACGCCTTGGCCGATGAAGTGGCCGCAGGCGCGGGATTGCCGCTGTAATGCTTGAACCTATTTTTGAAACTCGGCCGGCAACTTGCTTTCACACATGACATGGCTCGGCGGTGTAACAGAGCAATCAATGTGCACCATGAAGAATCCGCCGTTCATGTGCTTGCGCACTGCGGGCCACATAATGTGTCGATCCGTCCAGGGTATTTCACGCGTCTCTACTGCGCTCAGTGGAACCCATTCCAGGCGGCCCTCTTCGAATTCATTTTCAGGAATCAGCGCAGGGTCGATCATGCGAGTTGTTTCAAACAGGAAAATCAACCAATGCATGTGCCCTTGATACCCCCTCTCACTCACCACTCCAAGGCAACGAACATCATCGCTGGATAGGGTTATTCCAGCCTCCTCGGAGATTTCACGAATGGCGCACTGATGCGGACCCTCGCCTTGGCTTACTTCAAGTTTTCCACCAATCGGACTACACATGCCAAGGTTTGGTTGCTTCTTGCGATGCAACAACAAAACGCGCCCCTGCTTGTCCCACACATAGCATAAAACAGCCACTTTATAAGGCAAATTCTCTACGCTGTACTGTTCCGAATACAAATCGCTCAATGCACTCTCTCCGTTGGAATGGGGTCCGCGGGCTTCAAGGTGAATCCCGCTTGTTTCAAAAGTTCGCCAATTGTCTTTTGGACAAGTGCCGTCGCCTTCACCAATGGCAACCGCACCGCGCCACTATCGAGCCCAAGTATTTGCATGGCGAATTTCATAGGCACGGGATTTGTGTCAAGCGACAACAATCCCCTTGAGAGTGGCAACAGTTTTTCATGAATGACGCGCGCCTCTGTAAAGTTATTTTTCAAGCACGCTTGGATCAGCGACTGCGCCAACATGGGCATGATATTACTGATCACACTCACCACCCCTACGGCGCCAACGCTGGCGAACGCCAGCGTAAGCACATCGTCGCCAGACAAAATGGGTAGTGCGCAGCGACGGCGAATTTCGGTTGCGGACTCAACGCTGCCGGTAGCTTCCTTTATGGCCACAATATTTGGATGCTTGCAAAGGCGCTCCACCGTTTCCGGCAAAATGGCCACGCCACAGCGACTCGGTATGGAATACAGAACAACGGGCAAATTGGCGGAGTCGGCGATATGCATGAAATGCTGGTAGATACCCTCTTGATTGGGCTTGTTGTAGTACGGCGCGACATGCAGCGCGGCATGCGCGCCAAGCGATGCCACCATTTTGTGCAGTTTCATCGCGCTTGCGGTGCTGTTGCTGCCAGCGCCCGCCATGACTTGTAGATTGAATGTCTTGGCGGTTTCCACCGCGGTGGCGACCACCAGCTCATGTTCCTGCGCGGACAGGGTTGGCGCCTCGCCAGTTGTGCCGCACGGAACAATTCCCGTCACCCCGCCTTGGGCTTGCGCGCGTATCTGTTGCTTGAAACATTCCACATCCACACGCTGCGCATCGCTGGAAAATGGTGTGATCATGGCGGTCCAGCAACCCGGTAAATGCAATTGTGCATGCGTGCTCATGTGTAGTTCTCCTGCATGGCGGATTTCATTTCACGCACCGCTTCTTTCATGCCCACAAAGATAGAGCGGCTGACTATGGAATGCCCAATGTGAAGTTCATGCAATTGCGGCAGCCGCGCCACTGGCGCGACATTGGCCACATTCAAGGCGTGCCCAGCATTCAATTGCATTCCAAGTTCACGCGTGTGGTGCGCAGCCATCATCAATGTGGCAAGCTCCATGTCGGATTGTGTCCCAAGTAATTGGCCGCCCTGGGCCTGGACCGCGTGCGCCCACGGTCCGGTGTGCAATTCACAAATACTTGCGCCAACTTTTTTTGCGGCGTCAATTTGCTTGCGATCGGCGTCAATGAACAGGCTTACAGGAATGCCCACGCCCGACAACATCTTCACAACCTCGCTCAGCCATTGAATTTGTCCCGCGGCATCAAGACCACCCTCGGTGGTCAACTCTTGGCGCCGTTCCGGCACCAGCATGGCCGTGGCGGGCTGAATAGCCATCGCAAAGCCGACCATATCCTTGGTGGCCGCCATTTCAAGATGAAGTCGCGTGCAAACATGTTGCTTCAATGCGCGCACATCGGCGTCTTGAATATGGCGACGGTCTTCGCGCAGATGAACCGTGATTCCATCGGCGCCACCTTGTTCAGCTTGCGCGGCAGCGTGCACGGGATTTGGTTCCATACCCTTACGGGCTTGGCGCAGGGTGCAAACATGATCAACATTGACACTGAGAAGAGGCACAAATAAAGAGTAGCCGCTAGAATGGCACAAGATGAGTGCCTTTGATCAGCAACTTGCGTCGCTTAAAAAAGAAATGACAATTCAAGGTCGCCGCGTCATGGACCTTTGCACCAAGGCTGTGGATTGCTTCTTTGACTGCGACACGACATTAGCACGCGAGGTGGTCTTGGCTGACGAGGCCATTGACAAAGCCGATGTTGAAATTGAGCGAGCCAGCGTTCCACTTTTGGCCATGGGACAAACCAATGAACACTCGATTCGTTGCGTCTTGACCATTGTGAAAGTAAACAACGAGTTGGAGCGTATCGCCGACGCTGGAGTCACCATTGCAGAACGCGTGTTTGATACGCGCTCATTCAAGGAACGCGCGCCCAACACCTTTCGCGTCATGGCTAACAGCGTGCTGGGTATGTTGCGCGACGCCACGCGCTCGCTTGAACGCGAGGACGCTGAATTGGCGCGGCAAGTGCTGCTCTTTGACGACACCGTGGAAAGATTCAAATCTGAAATTTTGCTGGACACTGAAACGCAGGTGGAAAACGGCGCATGCAGCGCGGCTTTCGCATTTCGATTGTTAGCCGTGGTCAAAGCCGTCGATCGAATCGCGGATCATGCAACGAATATTTGCGAGCAAGTGATTTATCTACGCCGTGGCTTGATTGTGCGACATAGACCCGAAGGCTGGAGCGACCCGGAGTCGCCTGAGTGAATGAGCGGCAATGTTTAATTTAGAATTCAAATTGAAATCTTTTACGCATGCGCGAAATGGCTGATTGTCAACATGAATCCATTCCAAGAGACAACTGAACGATTGCGCCGCGTCTCGCAGGCCCATGTACTTGTTGGCGCGGAAAATTTAGAGGCGCCGGCTTTATCGCGCTTTCTCAATCAAATCAATTCGCTTCCACTCGAGGAGCTGGCGGGCATGCTGACGCAAACCAGTTCGCAAAAGTCGCGCGACCTTTCGCTGCTTTCTCCACCGAATGTCATTCGCCAAGACGCCGCGAGTTCCATGGAATTTCGAGCCGTTGGCGAGCAAATGATTCGCCGCGGACAAGTGGCTGCGTTCACCGTAGCCGGCGGTCAAGGCACACGGCTTGGTTGGCGTGGTCCCAAGGGAACCTATCCCGCCACGGTGGTCACGGGCAAACCGCTCTTTCGAGTGTTCGCGGAGCAAATTCTGGCTTCGGAGCGCCGCTACAGCGTGCGCATTCCATGGTTCATTATGACCAGTCCCCAGAACGACGCCGACACGCGCGCCTTCTTCGCCGACAACAATTATTTTGGCCGACAAAAACAAGAGCACGTTTTTATTCCGCAGGGCATAGTTCCATGCACCGACGCCGATGGCAACATTCTGCTGTCGGGCGCGGGGGAGATCGCCACCAATCCCGATGGACACGGCGGCGCCATTCGCGCGCTGCATAGTTCGGGGGCGTTACAGGAAATGTCCGCGCGCGGAATCACGCAACTGAGCTACTTTCAAGTTGACAATCCTTTAGTGCGCGTCATTGATCCAATTTTTCTTGGAGCGCATGTGGGTGCCCCAGGTTCAAGCGGTGAGATGAGCAGCAAGTGCGTTTCCAAGCGCAATGCCGCTGAAAAAGTGGGCGTGCTGTGCAATATTCCAACCGAGGCGGGTAGCCGCACAACGGTGATTGAATATTCCGACTTACCCACGGCCATGGCGCATCAACGCGACGCGGCTGGCGAGCTTGCGTTTGGCGCGGCCAATATTGCGGTGCATGTGATCTCGGTTGAATTCGCCATGCGACTTGCCGCCAGCAACGACATTCAACTTCCTTGGCATCGCGCGCATAAAAAAGTTCCCTGCCTAGACGCCACCGGCGTACTCACACATCCTGAAAAGCCAAACGCGTATAAGTTTGAATGTTTTATTTTCGACGCGCTTCCCTTGGCGCGCTGCAGTATTACGCTGCAAACCAGCCGCATGGAGGAGTTCGCCCCAATTAAAAACGCCGAGGGCGAGGACAGCCCCGCCAGCAGTCACCGCATTCAAAGCGACCGCAATGGCGCGTGGCTTGAAAGCGTGGGAGTCATTATTCCCCGACGCGCCGACGGCAGCGTTGATGCCAAGATTGAAATTGGTCCGCTTGCCGCGCTCGAAGCCAATGATTTGCGCAATCGATCCACCATTGGATCCATCCGACGCGGCGAAGAATTTGTCATATGACAGGCGCGTGAAGCAAGCCTCGCTGGCTTGTGGCCGCATCTTGAAAGCAAACATCTTTCAAGTGAATCGAAGGCGGAAAGCGCGGGTTGCTGCTGGGTTTGGGACAACCCACCGCATCAAAGCGACGACCTGGGGTGAATAAATGACGCCAGTGCGCATTGCGCCAAAAAATAAGTTCACCCTTGGCGCCGGAGTCGTCCTGCACCAACAATTTCAAACCCGTCGCGGCAAGAATGTCGGTGCGCAGCACTTGCAAATTACGCATCAAAATATTTGGATCGGCAAAGCCTTGGCCAAATGGACCAAGTGATTGAATTGCGTTGGTGGTTTTTTTATCCTTGGCCGTGCCGTAGGAGAGTTCCGCGTCAATTTCAATCTCGGGCTTTCGAGGACCATCACGCATTTGGCTGCGCGCCGCGCGCTCAAAGTTGGGGGCAAACGCCTCGAATTGATCAAAGTTCATGCTTCCCCCCGCCGCCGCAGCGTGTCCGCCAAAGTTGGTGAAATGATGGGCGCAGCTGCTCAGGCACTCGTGTAAATCAAAGCCATTTGGCGCGCGACCGGAACCCTTCCAACCACTGTCACTGGCGCCAAACAACATCACGGGGCGCACAAACTCCTCGGAGAGTCTGCCCGCGGCCAAACCAAGAATTCCCGGGTTCCAACTTTTATCCGCCATGGTTATCGAGCAGAGATCCGCGGCATGCAACGACGCCGCCACCGCTTTGTCGCGCGCAACGCGAACCATGTCCTCGGTGTCCTGCTTGCGCTGATTGTTCAAGCCATCCAACTTCGCGGCCATGTTCCTGCACTCGTCGCGGTTGTCGCATAAAAGTAAATCCAGCGCTTGCGTTGCATGCTCCAGCCGCCCCGCCGCATTGAGTCGCGGAGCGATTTGAAATCCAATCACGCTAGAGTCAAGTTGCGCGCCGGCAAGCGCGGCGCTTGGAATAAGGCAACGCAAACCCACCACGCTTGTGCTTTTGAGAACCGCCAAGCCTCTGGCAACCACCACGCGATTTTCATCCAGCATGGGCATGACATCTGCCACGGTTGCCACCGCGGCCAGTGGAATGGCCTCATTCACAATCCACTGCCGCATCACTTGCGGCGGTTGATCGCCATAGCGAATACGAATGAAACGCTTGGCCACTTTCAACGCCACCATCGCGGCGCAAATTGCGCGAAATGGTGTGTCGCCTAATTCAGGATGCGCGATCGCTTGGCATTGCGGCAGCCGCACATTTCCATCGTCGGCGTAGCTCAAGCGATGGTGATCCGTGATCGCCAATTCAATTCCCAGGTCTTGCGCGTGCAGCGCCTGATCAATGGAGGACACACCGCAATCCACGGTGATCACGGCGTCAATGTCGCGTGAGCGCAATTCATCAAGCGCCTCGTTGTGCAAGCCGTAGCCTTCAATTACGCGGTGCGGTATGTAAGCGATTGGCGCCGGCTGAATATTCATTTGCCGAAATAAGCGGATCAAAATTGCGGTGGCGCAAATTCCGTCGGCGTCATAATCGCCATACACCGCAATTTGTTTGCCTTGCGTGATCCAGCGATCCAAAACACGCGCGACATTGTCGGCGCCGCTCAATGACCCAGGGTCGTGCATCAACCCCAATAACGGCAGATTGCTGGCGAACAATTGCAAGTTGCGCTCGCTACCCAATCCGCGTCCACGCAGCACGCGCTCACGAAATTCAATGGATAAATCACGCGCCACCGCGCTAGATTGCCATTTGTATTTAGGAAATTCCACGGCGCAAGAATATCCCAAAATGCCTTCCCTAGAAGGCGTTCCTATGGCATACTGCCGTTCACTTTCTAGGAGTATTTATGAGTCCACGATACAAGTGCATTCTACTTTTTGGAGCGCCAGGTTCAGGCAAAGGCACTCAAGGAAAAATCCTTGGTCAAATTCCTGGCTACTTTCATCTGGCATGTGGCGATGTTTTTCGATCGCTTGATCTGACCAGTTCTCTTGGCAAAAAATTCCTGGCGCATTCCAGCAAAGGCGAGCTGGTACCCGATGAGCTGACCGTGGAAATGTGGCAAAACAACATGAAGGCGCAAGTGTCGCTCAGTATTTTTAAGCCAACGCAGGATTTATTGGTGCTTGATGGAATACCGCGCACCGTGAGCCAGGCCGAGGCGCTGAAGAATCACCTGGATGTTCTTGCGGTTCTTCATCTATTGTGCCCTGAGGAAAAGGAAATGATTCGTCGAATGCGTCGGCGCGCGCTGAAAGAAAATCGTCTGGACGACGCCGATGAAAAAGTAATCCATCATCGCTTTGAGGTTTATCGCAAAGAAACCGCCCCGATACTTTCGTATTACCCCAAGGACATCATTCATGAGGTCTCCGCCATTGCCAGCCCGTCCATGGTTCTAATGTCGGTGCTTGATATTGTTGCGCCCATTCAAGACCACCACTTCCGCAATCCGTTGACTGCTTGAGTTGACGGCCACTTGAATGAATTGTCATTCAAGGCGTTGGCGCTGGTGCCGCAACTTTTCGTAGCGTCGCGTTCTCCGCAAATCGCCGAAGAATTATTCTGCCCTCGTTGGCCCTCTGGCGCAGCTGCATATTTTGCGGCTTGGCCATTTCCCCTGGTTCGGCCTTGTCTAAATCATTGGCGTTCCCAAGCGGCATGACCAAATCCAGCGGCCGCACGATCATTGCTCCGTCGGGACCAATCAGCGTCCGCCCCTGCGCATCTTTCTCTGGCCGCGACAACTTGATTTGAATTTCGTGTCCAGGCAAATAATTACGAATCGATTCCACAAGATCCTCTGTGCTGCGGACTTTGGAACCTTCAATCTCTTGAATGATATCTCCTGCCTTGAGAAATATTTCAGCAGGCATGTTCGGTAGTGTGGCTTGAATCACCACGCCATCTTGACCGTCGGGTGGCTGACCCATGCGAATGCCAAGCGCACCACGAGGCCGCTCACTCACGCGGCGCAAGGCCGCTGTTAAAAGACGACTGTGCGCTTCCTCGCTTAACGGAAATCGATCAAGCACACACCAAATGGATTCATCAGAAAATGCCTGATCAAGCAACTTGCTTGATGCATTCTCTCGCACTTGAAATGCTGGATCATCCAATTCACGAACCAGCTTCAGCAGCTCGGGTGGCGGCGTGACTTGGGCAAGCCGTTGCGGCGAAAGAGCATTATTCATGCGCTCCTCGCCCACATTGGCAAGGCCGCCTTGATTTATAAACCGCATTTGATTTTGAAATACAACATTCTGATTTTGCTGGGCATTGGCGGGCTTGAAGACGGGTTTGCGAACCGCTGGAATCTTTGGTTTGTTCGCAGGCTGATCCGCGGGCGGTTGCGGGATAACATTTGTTGCTTGCTCAAGCGTCGGCGGCGCGGCGACTGGTGGAAGATCAGATTGGGCGTGCACGCCAATGGGATTTGTTAGAAACGCCGCAAGCATGGCTACAATAAGCCAACTTTGAGATTGTGAAAATCCAAATGTCATTGCATGGATTCCAAAAGTAGTCTGCGCGCCAATCCCTCGTAATTGTCGTGAAGCCATTGCGCACGGCGCAGCACCAAAGTCAACATATGGTCGCCAGGAACGCTGGAAAACATTCCGCATTTGGCGATCGGAATGACGGCTTCCGCGATGCATGCCTCGATCATAAGCCATGGAACCATGCTCACAAACTCCCGCAGCGTAGCGGCGCCCACTTCAGAAAACCCCTTGGCAAAACTGCAAAACAGTTGCTCGTCAAGTTCATGCGGCCAAGTTTCCACCGCGCGTGAAGGTCCGGCGCGCGTCGCATATTGCAATAGTCCGTTGGCTACATCGGCAATGGCTGGTTCCAACCGGGCCGAGTCGAAATCCAACACGCCCGACACTCGGTCTTCATCAAACAAAATATTTCCAGGGTGCCAATCCCCATGCACCACTTGGCTTGCAAGATTTTCATAGTCCTGTTGGTCCACTTGCTCGGAGGCCTGTTGATACAGGCTTGAAAGTTGTTCAGCCACCGCCGCCACCTCGATGGCGTTTGTGTTGGACCGAGCCGTGGCCACCGCTCCCGGCACGCGTCGCAATGCTTCCACGACAATTAAATTTCCGTGGAAGCATGACGCGTTCACATGCCCACTCCAGCGCATTTGCAGCGCGGATTCATGCAGCGTGGCCAGCGCACGGCCAGATGTAAATGCTTGCCGCGGCGCACGCTTCCACCGCTCGCCGGGAAGAAACAAGAACAATTCATAAATACTCTCGCCTTGAACTTGAAATGTGGAACCATCGCGCGCGGGTTGCGCCATGGCGATCGGTAAGCCCGCCGTGCCCGCAGCCAGCATCACTTGGTGCGCAAATCGAATCCGTTCAAGGCTAGCGCGCAATGCGGGTCGGCGTTTCAACACAAATGTTCCACGCTCAGTGACAATACGAACTTTGGGGCTTTGGCGGCTTCCGCCAGTCATGGGCGCTAATTCGCGCACCTTACCAACTTCCCAGCGCGTCATGATGTCGTTGACTTCATCAAGCGAAATGCTTGATGCGAGCGTCTCACTCGGCATTCGCGGCTTGCTCTTTAATGCGATCAATTGCGGTCTTCATTTCCACCACACGCTTGCTGATCTCATAGTCAGATGCCTTGCTGGCAATGGTGTTGGCCTCGCGCAACATTTCCTGCGCCAAGAAATCCAGCGCCCGCCCAACGGCATCGGGGCGTTTGATATCTAAAAGCTGGGCAAACTGCTGCAAATGTCCATGAAGTCTGTGCACTTCCTCGGCAATGTCGCTGCGCTCGGCGAAGGCCGCCACTTCGCGTAGCAAATCCTCTTGACGCACGGCAGCGCCAACTTCCCCCAGCAAAGTTTGCATGCGCGTGCGCAACCGTTCGCGGTACAAGTTCGCCACCTCGGGCACGCGTTCGGAGATTTCTTTCAACCGATCATTCAACGTCGCGCTTAAATTCACAAGCAAACCGCGCAACGCCTCGCCTTCGCTCTTGCGCATTTCATTCATTTGTGCAATGGCTTCATCAAGCAATTTGTCTATGCACGCGCGCGCTGTCTCGCACATTTTTTGTGAACCGTCATCAATGATCACGCCAGGCAATGACACGAGCGCACTGACATCTAGCAAACCTTTGCGGCTATCGGGCATGACGCTTTCAAGTTGCTGTAAATAACTTTGCAAGACTTCCGTATTGATGCGACCAGCGCCGCGAGCGGTTGAATCCGTGGCGCGCACCGTCAGTGTGACACTGCCACGGGCAACTTTGGCCGCGAGTTTGGCTTCAAGTTCGCCCTCCAAGGTCGACAACTCGCTAGACAAGCGTATGACGCCTTTAAAAAAACGATTATTGACCGAGCGCACTTCAATCGAAAGATGAAGGCCTTCATGCGTTCCGGCGGCGGCCCCAAAGCCAGTCATGGAGCGAATCATAAGTGCTTTGGAGTCTCGGGAGCCGCTGGCGTAACAGGCGCGGCAACAGGCGCGGCAACAGGCGCGGTTGGCGTTGCAGATGGATCAGTTGCAGCAGGCGCGGGAGCAATTGCTGGCGCGGCGGTAGAACTTGGCGCGGCGCCATCCATCGGCGGCGCGGGGACTGGTGTCATCGGAATCGCAGTCGGAGCACTTGATCCATCCGTCGCAGGCATGGTCACTGAAGGAATTTGCGTGGCGGCATCGCTAGGGGCGGTGTCCGAGGAAAAGGGTGTTGATTGTGGAGGGAATATATTCAGCGCCATGGCAAGAACTAAATAGACAACAAATACAGAGACTGTTCCCACCGTCAGCGCGTCACCAGTGCGACCACCAAAGGCCGTATCCGTTCCACCGCCGCCACCAAAGGCGCTGGCAAGTCCACCACCCTGCGGTCGTTGCACAAGAATGACCAGCACTAACGCCAAGCTGGTTACGATGAACAAGAAAGTTAAAACGGTAAAGAAGACACTCATGAAAATCCAACTCCTAATTAGGGCGACTGCTTGTCGCCTGTGATGCGCTTCGAAGAATTGAAGCAAAGTCCGCCGCCTTCAAACTGGCACCTCCAACCAGCGCACCCTGGATTTCAGGTTGCGCAAACAAGGATGTCGCGTTTGCGGGATTCACCGAGCCTCCATAAAGGATTCGGGTCGCAGCGGCGAGCGCAGGATCATACAGTTCTTCTATGTCCTTCCGCAGCGAAGCGTGGCTAATAGAAGCGTCCTGCGGGGTGGCCGAACGACCCGTCCCTATTGCCCAAATGGGCTCATATGCAATCTGAATGGCTCCCATGTGGTCCAAGTGAATGCCCTTTAAAGCAGCGGAAATTTGACGGCGACAAACGGCTTCCGCATGGCCAGCCTGGCGCTCTTGCCAAGTTTCACCCACACAAAGCATGACAGAAAGTCCTGTAGAAACTGAAATTGCAACTTTTTCTCCGATCAATTCATCGGACTCGGCTAGCAATTGGCGGCATTCTGAATGTCCTATAATTAAAATCTTTACCCCCATATCAAGCAGCATTTCTGCGCTCACTTGGCCAGTGAAAGCACCATTGGCCTCGGCGCTCACTTGCTGTGCGCCTAGCAGTAACCCGCTGCCACGAATTAAGTTTCCACAGTGCTGTAAATAAGGAAAAGGCACAAAAACCGCGGCATCCACGCTTTCGGTCAAGGGTTCAAATGCAGTCACTAGGTCGTTGAGCATCAGTGTCGAAGCTTCGCGGGTTCCATTCATTTTCCAATTCCCGCCAATCAACAGTCGCTTGGAAATGTGTTGCTTCATGCCAAGCAGGATAGCCACAGATTTCTAGAATCGCTTGATGCAGCACGCCGCCGAGATACGAAAAACATTCCTTGATTATTTCGCCCAACACGCCGGCCACACCATTGTGCCCTCTAGTCCTGTGGTGCCCCACGACGATCCAACACTGCTATTCACCAACGCGGGCATGAATCAGTTCAAGGATGTTTTTCTTGGTCGTGGCGCGCGCAATTACAAGCGCGCCGTGGACACGCAGAAGTGCATTCGCGCCGGCGGCAAGCACAACGACCTTGAAGATGTTGGCCGCGATACCTACCACCACACATTTTTTGAGATGCTTGGCAATTGGTCTTTCGGGGATTACTTCAAGAAAGATTCTATTGAGTGGGCTTGGGATTTATTGACGCGCGTGTATGGACTTCCCAAAGATCGTTTGTATGCGACATACTTTGGCGGTTCAAAAGAAGCAGGTCTTGAGCCCGACATGGAAGCCAAGACGCTGTGGGAAAAATTTCTGCCGGCGTCGCGCGTACTGCCTGGCAACATGAAGGACAACTTTTGGGAAATGGGCGAGACTGGTCCCTGCGGTCCGTGCAGTGAAATTCATTTTGATCGCATCGGTGATCGCGATGCCGCGGCGTTTGTGAACGCAAGCGACCCCGATGTGCTTGAGATTTGGAATTTAGTGTTCATCCAATTCAACAGAGAAACTGGCGGAAAACTCACACCGTTGCCAGCCAAGCATGTGGACACTGGCATGGGCTTGGAGCGCTTGGTTTCAATCTTGCAAAACAAGCGATCCAATTATGAAACTGATTTGTGGACGCCAATCTTTGCGGCCATTCAAGCGGCCACAGGCGCCAAGCCTTACGCCAACACCCTGACCAATCCGGCCGACATTGCATACCGCGTGGCCGCGGATCACGCGCGTTGTTTGTGCAGCGCAATCGCCGACGGCGCGGCGCCGGGCAACGAGGGGCGTAACTATGTGCTGCGGCGAATTCTACGGCGCGCGGCGCGCATGGGTCATCAACATCTTGGCGCGCGCGGCCCATTCTTGCACCAAGTGGTAGCCGCGGTATGCGAATCACTTGGCGATGTTTTTCCGGAACTTCGTACGCAACAGAAACGCGTGACGGACATTATTCGCGATGAAGAAATTGCGTTTGGAAAAACACTCGAGCGCGGTATTGAACTTTTTGAAGTTGCGGCCAAGGCGGCGCGCGCCGCGGGTGGCGTGGTGAGCGGCCAGGACGCCTTTCGCTTGCACGACACCATGGGCTTTCCAATTGACTTGACGCAAGTCATGGCGCAAGAGCGCTCGCTTACCGTGGATGACGCGGGGTATCGAGCGCTTATGCAGCGTGCGCGAGAAACCAGCCGTGCCGGCGCCCAAGACACCGCGCGCATCACGCTGACGCCCGACGCCATTGAGAAACTGCGCGCACTTCATGTGGAGCCAACGGATGAAACGCCTAAATTTTTGGGCAAATCATGCACCAGCAGCGTGGTGGCTCTTTGGGACGGTCACCACTTGCAGGAGAATTTGCAAGCTGGCATTCCCGCGGCAGTCATTGTGAAACGCACATGTTTTCACGCCGAGGGCGGTGGACAAATCGCCGACAGCGGTTCAATTCTGTCCGAACACCCAGGCGTGCCGGCAGCGCAGCGCGACAGGGCGGACGCGGTTGAATTTGAAATCACAGATGTGCAAATGGAGGCGGGCTATGTGCTGCACATTGGCCATGTCAAACGCGGCGTACTGCGCCGTGGCGACAGTGTGATCATGGATTTGAACAAGCCGCGTCGAGATTTGGTGGCGGCGCACCATACGGCCACGCACTTGATGAATTGGGGGCTGCGCGAAACGCTGGGCGAGAATGTTCAGCAGCGCGGAAGCTTGGTGGCGGATGATCGCCTGCGCTTTGACTTTTCATTCGCGCGCGCCATGACCAACGAAGAAATTGCGGGGGTGGAAAAGTTGGTCATGCAGCACATCAACAACAACAGCGTGGTAGATGCGGCCAACGCGCCACTGGAGCAGGCTAAAAAAATTGCGGGCGTGCGAGCCGTGTTCGGTGAAAAGTATCCTGACCCAGTGCGCGTGGTTTCCATTGGGGTCACGGTTGAGCAACTCCTTGCAGACCCAACCAACGCCAAATGGCAGGCCGCAAGTGTGGAATTTTGCGGCGGAACGCATTTACCATCCAGCCAAGAAGCGAGCGTATTCGCCATTATGAGCGAGAGCGCGCTCAGCACCGGAGTTCGGCGCATTACAGCTCTCGCCGGCGTAGCGGCCACGGCAGCTATGCAAACCGCAACCACTCTTCACGCGCGCATGGAGCAGGCGCGCGCGTTGCAAGGCGCGCAGTTGAACGCCGAAGTTTCCGAAATTGGTCAACTTTTACAATCGCTTTCAATTCCGTATTCGCATAAGCAATCACTCAACGCCACCATGGATGTGTTGCGCGACTTGGCCAAGGCCGCGCGCCGCGAAAATGAGAGTGTCACGCGCGAAGCCACGCTTGCGCACATGCAACAACTGATTGCGTCGCATGAGCAAGCTGCCTCGGCTGATGCGCTGGTTGCCCTTTTGGAAAACGCAGACGCGCCCGCGTTATTGGCGGCGCTGAACATGGCCAAAACAAAATTGCCACAAACCGCGATTCTGCTTGCGTGGTCTGATGCCGACGAGGGGAAGGTTTCCATTGTGGCGTGCGTGCCCGCGGCGCTCATTGCCAAGGGTTTGAAAGCCGGCGACTGGGTTAAGGTTGCGGCGCAAGTGTGCGGCGGCGGCGGCGGCGGCAAACCCGACATGGCTCAAGCTGGTGGAAAAGATCCATCCAAAGCCACCGAAGCCTTGGATGCCGCGCGCGCACACGCCAAAAAATTTACATGATGCTTGCGCTTTCACAGTGGCATACGCCATGATGCGCGCATGACCAGCAATATTCGCAGCGTTCAAAGTGAATCCGCGGTGTTCGCGCCATCCGCACACTTTGCTAAGGCAATGCCTTCGCTGCATGTGCCAGACATGGCGACCTACGAAAAGTTGCATGCGCAGGCGCTGAACAATCCGGAAAAGTTCTGGGGCGACATTGCACGACAATTTCACTGGTACAAACCGTGGAACAGCGTGTTGGAGTGGAAGTGTCCAGATGCCAAATGGTTTTCTGGCGGCACCACCAACGCGTGCTTCAATGCCATCGACCGAATTGTGAATAACGGTCAAGGCGACGACCTTGCCATTCTGTGGGAAGGCGAACCCGCTGGCGACAATGGCGACACGCCGGAAATCCGCAAGATCACTTACAAAGAATTACAAAGCGAAGTGTGCCGCATCGCCAACGCCTTGAAGCGCATGGGCGTTCGCAAAGGCGATGTGGTCACGCTGTATATGGGCATGGTTCCAGAACTCGCCTTCGCGGTGCTTGCGTGCGCCCGCATTGGCGCGCCGCACAGCGTGATCTTTGGCGGATTTGCTGCCAGTGCCATTGTAGATCGCGTGCATGACGCACACAGCAAAGTGATTGTGACCTGCGATGGAGCATGGCGCCGCGGATCGCTTGTTCCACTGAAAGAAAATGTGGACAAGGCGTGCGAGCAATTACCCGAAGTTAAAAATATTGTGGTCCTGAAGCGCTGTGGCAATTCCATCACCATGAAGGCTGGACGAGATCAATGGTGGCATGACGCTGTTGCCAAAGAAACCACCACCTGCGCCTGCGAGGAAATGGAGGCGGAGGAATTGCTCTTTCTGCTGTACACCTCTGGAAGTACTGGAAAACCCAAAGGAATTCGTCATACCACTGGCGGGTACATGATCTACACCGCGTACACCGCCAAGCTCACTTTCAATTTGCTGCCGCGCGCCGGCCAGATTTTTTGGTGCACCGCCGACATTGGTTGGATCACAGGCCACAGCTATGTGATTTACGGAATTCTTGCCAACGGCGTGACCACATTCATGTACGAAGGCGCGCCCAACGCCCCCAAGGAAGATCGCTTCTGGCGCATTGTGCAACGCCACAAGATCACGCATTTCCACACGGCCCCCACCGCCATTCGTGCGTTCATGAAATGGGGCGACGCCATTCCCGCCGCGCATGATTTATCAAGCCTGAAGCTAATGGGCTCCGTTGGTGAGCCTATCAATCCAGAGGCATGGATGTGGTACCGCGAAAAAATTGGCGGGGATCACTGCCCAATCATGGACACATTTTGGCAAACCGAAAGTGGCGGACACTTGATCACGCCACTTCCTGGTTGCACTCCGCTGAAACCTGGATCATGCACTTTGCCTTTCCCTGGCGTGGACGCCGCCATTGTAGACGAGCATGGCAACGAACTCCCCTTGAACTCAGGCGGCTTGCTTGTCATTCGCAAACCGTGGCCAGGAATGTTGCGCGGCATTCACGGTGACCGTGAGCGCTTCATTGAAACCTATTGGAAAAGAATTCCAGGCATGTATTTGGCGGGAGATGGCGCGCGCCGCGACAGCGACGGATTCTTTTGGATCATGGGCCGCATTGATGATGTGTTGAATGTCAGCGGCCACCGTCTTGGCACCGCCGAGGTTGAAAGCAGTTTGGTGGGCAGCAAATTGGTGGTTGAAGCCGCGGTGGTCGGCATGCCGCACGAGATCAAAGGCACGGGAATTGCGGCTTTTTGCGTGCCTCATCCTGACTATGCCCACGCCGCCGACGATTCCCTTCGCCAAAAATTGATGCAGCATGTCAGCAACGACATAGGAGCCATTGCGCGACCAGACATGATTCGCTTCACCAACGGTTTGCCAAAGACACGATCAGGGAAAATTATGCGCCGGCTTCTGCGCGATGTGGCGGCTGGCAAAGAAACTACGCAAGATGTGACCACGCTTGAGGATTTCAATGTGCTCGCCAAGTTGCGCGAGAGTGACGAGTAAGTTTCATGGCACAAAAAAAATCGCCGCGCGCGAATCGGTTTTGAATTCGCCGCGGCGAGAGAATGGAGCCGAGGGGAGTTGAACCCCTGTGCCGAAACGCCCTGACAAGGGCCTCTACGCGCGTAGTCAACTCTTTGATTTCGGATCACCTTCGGCTGTTGACCGCTTGGGATGACCCTATGCATACAAAGTGTCGCGGGAAACCGCATGCAAGAGTTCCGCCGCCAGCCCGATTTTTTTTGGATGACGCTCCATCGGGCGTCAAGCGTCATCCATGCAGCCTAATTAGGCTGCGAGTGCGTACTGCGTATTGGCAGACGTCTTTTTGCATACTTTTTACGTGGCCAGCATGCTCCACGGCGCGCCACCAATGCCTGGAATCGCTCGGTCGATACCGGTACGGCCCCGTGCAAACAGTTCCAAACCACAAGTCCCAAGTGTAGCCACGCACCTGCTGAAATTGAAAGTAACTTCACACATCTTTTGGCGTGAATTCCAAGCGCACGCGTTTGGTTTGCACATTATCCAAATACATTGGTTGATTTCGCATTTCGCGGATCAATCAACATCCACGGTTGCCGCAGCCAAATTCGCCGCTTCGATGCAAATCTAAATTGATACTCCGCGAAACCAGCGCTTGATTATTTTGTCGCGGCTTCGGCGTCCACGGCGCGGAACCTATTCAAAGCGTTCAGCGCCGCAACTTTGTAGCACTCGGCGAATGTTGGATAGTTGAACACCGTGTTCACAAAATAATCCAAGCCACCTCCTAAAGCCAACACCGCCTGGCCAATATGCACAATTTCCGTGGCTTGGCTTCCAATGCAATGCACGCCCAAAAGTTTGCGCGAGTCGCGATGAAAAATTAGTTTCAGAACGCCTTGGTCGTCACCGCGAATTTGTCCGCGTGCGCTTTCGGAATAACGCGCCACACCAATTTCATACGGGATCAACTCCTTGGTCAATTCCTGCTCGGTGGATCCCACCATGCTCAACTCGGGTACCGCGTAAATACCATACGGCCAGTATTTGGGAATAGCCTCATGTGGCAAACCAAACATGTCGCACGCGGCAATACGTCCTTGCTCATAACTAGTGGCAGCCAAGCCAGGCGCGCCAATCACGTCGCCCGCCGCGTAGATATTTGGAACCGTAGTGCGGTAGCGCTCATCTACTTTAATTCTTCCACGCTCATCCGCACCAAGCCCCACCGCTTGCAAATCCAAACCCTCAATGTTGCCTTGGCGACCCGCGCTGGCCAACACAACATCGGTCACAATCACCTTGCCACTGTTCATCTCAATGGTCACCGCGGGCTTGGGTCCAACCGAGCGGCTGACGCTGGCCACCTCCTCATTCAAGCGGAAAGTCACGCCTTTTTTACGCATTTGGTGCACAAGTTCATCCACCAATTCCGTCTCCATGAATGCGATTGGTCGATCCACTTTGTCAAGCACGGTCACTTGCACGCCAATCTGCGCGAACATGCTGGCGTACTCAATGCCAATCACGCCCGCCCCAATCACAACCAAGCTGCGCGGAATTTTTGGCAGCGACAAAATAGTGTCGCTGGTGAATATGCATTCCATGTCCGGAATCATCTTCACGGGCATGGCCGCGCGGCTGCCTGTTGCAATAAGCACAAACGACGTGGACAATGTGCGATTCATGTCCAGGCCTTCAACTTGAATTTGATTGGGCGTGACCAACCGAGCAAGACCCGTAATAATTTCAATGTCATTGCGGGTAAATTGATCATCCACAACTTCGCTTTCGCGCACCACCACCATGTTGACGCGGCTCAGTAACGCCTCCATGGTTGGCCGCACGGGTCGCGCACCTAAGGCATGCATGCTTAGCGTTATGCTGCGACGAGTGAGACTGCGCACGGCCTCGCGAAATGTTTTGCTAGGAATAGTTCCAGAATGAATGCACGCGCCGCCAATACCCGCGCTCTTTTCAACCACGCACACCCGCTTGCCAAGTTTGGAGGCCTGAACCGCGGCGCGCTGCCCCGCTGGTCCACTACCAACCACCACCAAGTCATATTCATACATTTCTGACATAAGCGAATTGAGAATAGCTGCAAAGAGCGCTTTATTTGTGTGGCGAACAACTCATTTGGTGAACTTTTTGTAAAGTTGCTTTCACTTCATTTATTCATCTTTTCAGCCATTTCGTCGGGCAAAATCACGCAATACCTCGGCCAAAACCCTGGCACCCTCCACAGGCATGGCGTTGTACATGCTGGCGCGCATTCCACCAGTGGCTTTGTGTCCGGCCAATGCGGCAAGCCCCGCGTTGGCGGCCTCTTTGAAGAACAGCGCCTCATGCTTTGGATTGGCAGCGTGAAAAAGAATGTTCACAAAACTCTGGGACTCCGGCTCCGCATTGGCTTTCCAAAAGCCATTCGATTCGCGAATGGCCGCCAACACCAAATCACTACGCGTCTTGGCGCGTCGTTGCATTTCCACAAGGCCGCCTTGGCGAAGAATCCATTGGCACATCACGCCGACCGCGTGCATGCCAAATGTTGGCGGCGTATTCAGGCGGCTCTCCGCTTTGGCGTGCTCGTCGTAGCGCAACATACTTGGCAACTTGCGTACGGGCGGCTTTAACAAGTCGCGACGAATCACGATTATGGTCATTCCAGATGGTCCAAGATTTTTCTGCCCCGAGGCGTACAAAAATGAGCAGCCCTTCAAGTCCAGTGGCTCCGCGTAAATATCGCTGCTGGCGTCGCGCGCTAACCACGCTCCCGCGGCTGGTTGCGGTGGTGCAACCCAACGGGTTCCCCACACGGTGTTGTTGGAGCAATAATGCAAATAGGTCGATCCCGGCGTGGTCTTCAACTCGCCCGCGCGCGGCGTGCGTCGATATCCAAAATCGGCACCCTTCCAAATTTCATTTATTTTCCCCACTTCTTTACCATCCGCAATGGCCTTGCTGGTCCACACCCCGGTGTCTGGGTAATCCGCGCTCGCGCCGTCGGCCAGAAAATTAAGCGGCAACATTCCAAATTGCTGCGTGGCGCCCGCAGGTAGGAACAACACAGCGTAGTCCTGTGAAATATTTCCAACTTTACGAAACGCATCTTCGCTCTCCTGCAAGATCTTCTCGAATAATTCACCGCGGTGGGAAATTTCCAGAATGCCCGCGCCGCCTCCGCGCATGTCAAGCAAGTCGGTTTGCAACTGCTCAATCACTTCTAGCGGCATGGTGGCCGGACCAGCAGAGAAATTAAAAACGCGGCCACTGGCCATGGGCCGAACCGCACTTGCGTTGATATTGGCTTGCGTGGCGTGGCTCATGATTTCCTCATTATAGATGTGATGCTTGCGCTCAACACATTGGCGTTGCGAAGTATGGTGTTCATTTGCTCCTGGGTCGGTGTTTGATTCAGATGTATGCGCGCCAATGCGGCCTCACCACCCTCGTAAATAATATTTTCCATTTCCTCGGCGTTGATTCCAGCCTGACCCAATGTGTAGAACACATGCGCAAGCACGCCTGGACGATTCAAATGCCGCACTGATAACAGCGTGGTTGCAGGAGTGGAACGCGCGCGATTCACGCAATTTGGGGCGGAACCGCTCTCTAGCCATTCGCGAATCACGCGCACGGTTTCTGCGGTGACGGCGTGCGCCGCCTGCGTGGTGGACGCGCCCACATGAAAGGTTCCATACACGCCCGGAACCTTGACAATGGCCTCCTCAAATTTCGCATCGTCAGTGTCCGGCTCATGCGCGAACACATCCAAACCCGCTCGAATGCCACGGCCACGAACCGCCGCCGCCAACGCCCCCTCGTCCACAACGCGCCCACTAGAAGTGTTCACAAAAATGGAATTTGGTTTCATGGCGTTCAAAAACTTTTCGCCAATCAATAAGTCAGTCTCCTCATGGACCGCCAGACTGACGCTGACCACATCAGCCAACTTGGCCAAGTTGACAATGTTGGCGCAAAAGTGCACACCCGCAGCGTCGGCTTTATCCTCGGTGAGTTGACGGCTCCACGCTACCACGCTCATGCCAAATGACTTGGCGCGCCGTGCTATTTCCATTCCAACTTGTCCCAAACCAATAACGCCAAGCGTGCGCCCATGTAAACCCGCGGCCTGCAAAAATTCTTTGCGCTTCCACTGGCCAGCACGCATTTCTATCACTTGATCGGGCAGGCGACGATCACACGCAAGAATGTGCGCCCACGCCAACTCCGCCACCGCGTTGGCGTTTCGACCAGGGCAATTGGCCACAAACACGCCACGGCGACTTGCCGCGCCAATATCTATTTCATCCACGCCCGCGCCAGCCTGCACCACCAAAGCAAGTTTGGGGCTGGCCTCCACGGCGGCTTCATTCACGGCGGTTTCACGCACCACCAATACCTCGGCTTGTGTCTGAGCAAGTCGCTTGGCCAAATCTTTGCAGGCCAAATCCGGCTCGTACATCACTTCGCAACCCAAATCTTGAATGGCTTGAACACCGTTCCCGCTAATAGTGTCGGCAACCAAGACTTTGACGGTCGTTCTTGGAACGGAATTTGGATTGGTACTTGATTTTGAAAAAACGGTCATAATTTAAGTATATCTCAGCGCTTAGCCAATTGATTGAATAAACAGTCCGCTTGGAATGGCTGGACTGAACGTTAGGGCGTGATGTGGAATATTATCACGACCCGATGCCTTGGAAAGTGCATTGGCTCGGGCAATTTCAAGCAGGTCATCCATGGATGGAATTGCAAATACAAATGCGGCCTGTGCCTCGCCTGAATCCACAAATTGAGTCAATTGCTCCAAACGAATCACCGAATTCATGCTGTGAATTTCCGTTTTGTGGGTGGATTCGCAGACCTTGATCCAAGGATTGATGATGGTTCGTTCAACCCGGGTGCGATCCCAATTCCCCACCAGCGATACGTCAGGCTTGATGGGGGGAAGGCGTCTTCGCGTCCAAGATCCACCTCCCGTGGCTGCAGTCTGGTTTGGCGAATTGCATACGGCAATGTATGTGTCAAAAAATCCGGCTGGTGGATCGCCACCATTGTCAGGAATTTGCGCCGCGGCGGAATCTTGAAATTCTCGCAAACTTTCTGCAAGCAAAGCCGGCTGTCCTCCTGTAACTAAAATGCGGGATGCACGCACAATGACGCGCCCAATGTGCGTCAGAGCCACGGCGCGCAACATGGTTGCAGTGTTGCCCGCGTGCGTGGCGTGCGCGAACATTTCATCGCCACTTAAATTCACCAACGTATTGACTTGCGCCACCAGCTCCGCGGCGCGCGCCGTGTCTGTGCAACTCCATACCGTATGCGTGGCGCCATCTTTGCCTACAAAGTGGGCTAATGGCCGCTCATTGGTGACACTGTGAATAAAATCAGATAACTCCTCATGCTGTTCATAAGCCAGCACCGGTATTTCAGCGTGCGCCATCAACGCCTCGTCGCGCAGCCATGTTTGTCGTTCCGCCTCGTCATCAGATTTTTGAAATCGTAACAAGGATGAAAAAATAGTTGCGGACATTTCCATGGCGGCGATCAAGGCCAAGTTTTTTTTACCCATGCGCGCCTGTCTATAAACATACATCTGTGGTTGCGCATCTTGACAAATCCACTTTTCACTTTTCATGCGCTCAAATAGGCGAGTCCCGGCTTCGGGCTCAGATAGTATTTTGCGCACGTCCGCTCGAACAACTTGCAACCATGAGTTGGGAAATGCCTCCACCTTACTGGCGGCTTCTTGCAGCGATAAACGCATCCCGGGCTCGCAAGAAATCTCGGCGCTCTTGGCTGCAATGGGGCGAAACGCTGCAAATGGATGAATCCTAAACATTACGGTTGATTCCTTTCAAAAGGAATAAAGCTCATTAAAAACCTATTTTATGCCTAAAAATGAGGTCTGGTTCTGTCTATGCGGTCAAAGAGTTCCAAAATAGCAATAAGAAGTATAAGAACTTTCATTTGATTGCCGACCTGAAGATTGGCTCCCATGTGGAAGTCCATTACGACTGAAAACTTCAAAGAGGAACGACATGAGGCTTCAATCACACAATAAATTTTCCAACACGCCGGATGCGCCTATTGAACATTCTGCCGAGTTGGGGCTCGCTACAGAACCCCTTGATCGCATTGCCTCTCGTTTACGAAAGTCAAGTCTGATCTGGGGTCAAGCCGAACCAAATAGCCTACGATTTTCAAACACCACTGAATGGTTGAAGAGTTTGGTTGCCGACAGTTCTTGGATGCGCCACTCGATTCAACAAGTGGTCGCCCAGTGGGAAGCCACCATACATTGCGCCATGGCCGTGGAAGCAATTTCTGGCTGCTGGGTTCTTCCAGCGGGAAAAAGTATGGGTACAAATGGAGTGTCACGCGGATTTGCCGTTGCCATTACCAAGGATATTCTTGGCGCGCTTGGTTCCTTGCGAGCGCTTTGCCAGTCCGCGAATGTTGATTTTGAATTAACGCGTGACCTGTTGCGGGATGAACCCGCCATTGAGTGCCCAGATATTCCCCGCCTATGCACCCTGGTATCCCTGATTCACCCTGTGCAATTGTGTGTTGCAACCGTACCTCCAACCGTGGAGGCACTGCTGCGTGCGATTGAAACCACCGATGGAACAATTCGTGAACACAGCGAACGAACTTCAATTCTTGCAAGTCGTCTGGCCAACGCGTGCAGCCTTTCTTCGACGGAACAGGAAACAGCGCGCTTGGCCGGGCTTCTGCATGATGTGGGTAAGATGCGTATTCCAAGGGAAATCCTACAAAAACCGGGAGCGTTGACCGCGCAGGAACGCGTGCTTGTGAACATGCATCCCGAAATGGGACAACAACTTGTGTCTGGTCTCTATGGACTTGAGAGCACCGAGCCAGCAGTTCTATGGCATCACGAACGATGGGATGGCGCTGGCTATCCCGATAGAATTTCCGGTCAGAACATTCCGGTGGTGGCAAGAATTATGTCGGTGGTGGATAGCTTTGACGCCATGCGGCGCAATCGTCCCTACCGTAAAAGCATGAGCATTGAAGCCTCTTTGCAAGAAGTCCGCGATGGTGCTGGCCATCAATTTGATCCAAAGATCGCCAACACGTTCATTAGATTAATCACCAGCGAACCCAGTCTTGCCGCGTAAAAGAAATAAAGAAATATGTTTTCACCCCTTGCGTGATGCTTGGCGCCGTGTCATACTTGACGCATGAACTATGAGGCCAAGGAAGGCTTCGCTGGTACAGACGCCGCAGAGCATAAGTACAAGACTCTGAAAATGGCGATAAGTTCACTCGCTCCATTTGATAGACAGGTGTTGCAACTTCGCTGGGCCGATGATTTGTCACGGCATGAAACAGCTGCTGTTCTTCATCGTGAGCCCGCTTCCGTGTTGGCCGCTGAAAATAGGTTGCGCTCTTGGATGCGCCAACAAATTAGGTCCGCCCAACTGACTTTGGTTTGACTTCCCCCATTTTTTGAATTGATCCTCAGGGCAAGGTCCACGCATGGCGCGTGGTCATGTTGACATGATTAATTGCTGAAATTCAAAAGAACAATGGAAATGTCGCCAGAATCAACCACTTCATTGAAATCTAAGTCCGTTAGACAACCCGGGCACGGACCAACGTCTAACAGCACCAAACTTACATCTCCCGAATCAACTAAGCCAGAGCAATCCAAGTCTTCTGCGATGCATGTTGGCAAGGAACGCGCCTTCATGCGCAAGCCAGCCGCATTGGCGAAACCGAGTTGCACAAACGTATTTTCTTTGGAATAGAACGCGGGAAAGTTGCCAGATTGTTGCGCCACAAAGGTCAGGCTGCTGAGCGAGAAAAATGTTCGTCCCGCCTCAAGCCCCTCGCGCAAATAATTTTGAATATTGATGTCCGACACATTGACTTGAAATGTCATAACGCTGTCCTGCGCAATCAGTTGCCCCGCGGCCAGCCCCGCAACTTTTCCAACCGCGAACACATTTGGTTGAAATCCTTCGCGCGGATGATTGGAGATGTCCACCAAATTGTTCGCATTGTCAAAGCACGCCGCGTAAGCGTTGCGTACGCCTGGCGACAAGTAACTTGCGCCAGGAGCCGCGTATGCGAAATTCTCACCAAATGTTGCCGCGGTGAATCCGCCACGAAATCCGACACCAGCCAACTCAATAGGCTGTCCCGAATCTGGGTCATTCATCCGCCGAGGATCCCCCGTGGGTAAAAACATTTGCCACGGATCGGAAGTTGGGTCGTACGCAACAACATAATTGTTAGCAAATGAAATGGATACCTCGGCCTCCAAAATTTCATAGGTACCACTTTCCACAGGAACAATGGTTCCAGTGTCAAAAGCCAGCAGAATTTGCCCGTCGCGCGCGTCAAATTGCGTTGGATTTTCGCGGTCGCTGCCAAAGGTAGTCATGACGGACCGTGTTCCAGGGGTGCTATTAAAGGGATACATCCAACGATCAAGTGCGGGCTGATTAAGTTGAATGTCAATCACATCAGCGAGCGCGTTGGTGGTGTGAACACAAAAAATGACGCAGATAAATAATAAATCTAGGAACTTCATGGAACAGTTACCCTATACTCTTAGACCTTGTTTTTTCCAATTCAATACCAAAAATTTTGCAAAACAGCAAATAAAAATTGGTGTCAACCCATTCTTCCTCCAAGTTGTCATCATAGAAATAGTGTTGCAGCTCCCTGCAAAGGATTCACGCTCGTTGAAGTGTTCGTGGTTATTGCCATTATCGCTCTTTTAACAGCGGTGGTGCTGCCTTCCATTTTTGGGGTGCAAAACCGCGCGGCGCAAGTCAAGGAACTGGCCGCGCTTCGCAGCACCATGACTGCGTGGACCCAATATGCTATGGATCAAAAGGGCGAATTGATTCCCGCTTTCTATGGCAATCCCCCGCTTGATACGCTTCCCGCTTTTTATCAGGACGGCAAACCAATTCCCACCGATGTCTATGGAAGCCAACGCGCCATCGTGTGCCGATGGCCGTGGCGGCTGGCTCCTTACTTAGGCCATGACTTTAGCGCGCTCACCATGCAGGATGGCGATAATTCCGTTGCACTTGCTTCTGAAAATGATCTGGGAAAATATTTGTACTTCTCCAGTTTGTACCCATCATTTGGAATGAACGGCATGTGGGTTGGTGGCGATCAAGAACGCTACGGTTTTCTTCCTGTGGAAATTAAGGGACAAAGAAACCCGCTAGCCAAATTTTATGTTTCTCGACTCTCCGCCATTCGCCACCCAGATCGACTGATTGTGTTCGCATCAAGTCGAACCAATCAATCCGCAACCGCAACCGATGCTTGTCGTGAGGGATATTTCCGCGTGGAAAGTCCGAACTGGATTGGACCGCAGTGGTCCGCCTACGACGATCAAGTTGCGCAAAGTTGCGGCAATGTCAGCGCCCGTTGGCAAGGGGCAGCAAGCGTGGGTACGGTCAACGGCGCGACTGAGCTGGTTCCCATTGATGAGCTGCGCGACATGCGCCGCTGGGCTGATCAAGCCACCGATGCCAAGTGGCGCTTTGCGCCGAAATGATTTGCATTATTGAAGTCATTTTCAAGCCACGCACTTGATGCATCGCTTTTGATACATCGACAAGCACACGCGCATGCGTTGTTGATCAACAAAAACCGCAGCCCGACATGGCTTCGTACATTCATTCAACTAAAAATTGAAAGTCCGGATGTGAATTTGGCTGCTGGGGTTCCCGTGGGGCTGGCTGGTCTGCTGGCTGTGTCGTTGGCTGGACGATTGGCTCAACCGACATTGGTTGGGTTGGGCTTGACGCTGCTGGCGCGGGGGCTGCTGGCGCCGCCTTGGAGCCGGCTGGCTTCAATATCGCTGAATCCGCTGGCGGCATTCTATTTGGCAGGGGCTTTTGAATTCCGGAAATTGGTTCCACAACTGGACCAAGTTCCGGCATCTCATAGCCCTTCACATCCGTGTTCTTGAGCGCGCTTCCACTGGTGTTGTCTGGTTGATTACCAACAACATTTCCATTGTTGATGCCCCAGCCACCCCAACCCTTGACGGCGTCTTGCGCGCTTGGCACGATCAATTCGGATGTCCAATTAATTTGCGCCTGACCAAGTTGCGTGCCTGTGGCGAACGCCAAATCAACCAGCGTGATCTGCCAACCAGCAAGCGCAGTCACTTCACGGGTTTGCGCGTCGCCCAAACGGCTTGCGGCGTCAAGCACATCCGTGCTGGTGCGAATACCTAATTCAAATTGGCGCTTCTCCGCCTCAAAGGTTCGCCCCGCCAATGTGGACTCCAGTCGCGCCGCCAAAATGCGCCGCCATGCATTTTGCAAATTATCCATGGCATTAAATAATTCTTGGCGAATAGTTTGCCTGCGCAAATCGCGCGTGGCCAAACGCTGCAACCGACTCAACACCGCTTGCTGAATTCTATTTTTAGCAGCTTCGTTGCCCAGTGGAATCCGTGCGTTGGCGCTGAAGTTGTATCCATCATCATTGCCCAAACTCCAACTATTGGAAAAGTCATTTGATGTGCCTTGCACGTTGTATTGATAATCCACCGTGAACAAGGGCAGCGCCGCGTTGCGCGCCAAGTCCAGATTGGTGGCGTCAATGGCTAATTGTAATTCCAATTCCAGCATTTCCATGCGGTTTTCCACAGCTTGTTGCGCCAACTTTTCTGGATCAAACTTAAATCCCAGCGGCCGTGGCGAAGTCGTGGTGACCACCAATGTCGGTGAATCCATGTTCAATTCCGGATCATTGATCAAGCGCTTCAGATCGCGCTGGCGTAGGCGCAATCGATTGTCGGACACGATGATATTTTCAATCCGGCTTCCGAGTCCGCTTTCTGCTCGGACAATCTCAATCTGCGCCGCATCGCCGGCGCTTACCCGCCTGCGTGCCAACTGCAATTGCGCCAATGCAAGTTCATATTGTTGCTGACGAATTTTCAGCTCGCCCGTGGCCGCGTAAACATTCCAGTAGGCCTTGTCCACATTGGCAAGCAAGCGAATGGATTCCAACTTTGTACGGGCGTCGGCAATTTGACTGTTCAACTTAGCCACGCGGATACTCGCGGTGTTGGTTTCAATTCCTGCCCCTCGCAAAAGCGGTTGACTAATGGAAAACGCAAGACCGCTTTGCCAGTTGTCGGTTCCAGTGATCGCCGAGGCGGCAGCATCGGTTTGAGTGGTCGTTACTTCGGGCGTGAATGTTCCACCAGTTGCCAGTGGAAATACTAATCCAGAAGTGAATGAATCTGTGGAAAGCAAGTCGCTTGCAGCCGCAGTGCCCACCAAGTTGTTGGATGTTTTCTGGTAATTCGCCGTCACAGCGGCCTCAAATTTGGCTTCTTCCAGGCTCACTTGTGAGCGCGCTTGGGCCGGCGCGTATAACTGAACCTTTAAGTCCAAATTGCGCTCCAGGGCCGCGCTTCGGCACTCCGCCAACGACAACTCGCGCGTTGGAGTCTCCTCTTGTTTGGGTAAATTGTCGGCCGCCAAATCTTTCTCCACTTGCTGAAGTGTTTCCGGTGTCTGCGCCGCTTCCTTGATTGGATTGAATGTTCCCACTTCATGTAATCGCCTTGAGGGCGCGGTATAGGGAGTTTCAGCGTCTTGAAACAATTCATTTTGACAGCCGCTGAATACCGCCACGATTGCAAACATGAATGCAATGCTGCCACGGCTCAATTGTGTTCGCGCGTTTGCGCCACGAAGATACTTCACACAATCGTTCGCGCGTGTGGCATCAATCATGCCGCAACGCCTCGATCGGGTCCAGTCGCGAGGCTTTAATCGCTGGGAACATTCCAAACACAACCCCCACCACCGCGCTGAATACAAACGCCAGCGCAATGGCCCACGAAGGCACGGTGGCTTGCTCCAGTCGCGCTCCTGGAATCATGCGCACAAGCATTGCAAATCCTTGACCAAACATTACGCCCACAAATCCACCCACCAAACACAATGTGACGGCCTCCAACAAAAATTGCAGCAAAATAGCGGCAGGCGTGGCACCCACGGCTTTGCGCAAACCAATCTCCCGCGTGCGTTCGCTGACGCTCACCAGCATAATGTTCATAATTCCAATTCCGCCCACCAACAAACTAATGGCAACAATTCCTCCCGCCGCCGCCGTAATTCCGCTGGCGATGCTTTTAAATTGATTGATAAATTGATCGATGGCTTGCACACGGAATGTCTCTGGATCATCGGGACCAAGACCGCGAATCCTTTTCATAACGCGCGTGATCTCCACTTTGGCATCCTCGGCCTCGTCGGGACTGTTAGCCATAGCCACAATCTGCATAAAGTAATCGCGGTCCTGAAACTTTTCCATCATTGGAAAGGGTATAAACAACTCCGCGCTGATAGTGTTAAATCCAGTCATTCGCTCGGTGATGGTCTCGACAACTCCCACAATTAAAAATCGTCGACCGCCAATAATTAAGTGCTCGCCGACTGGATCATTCATCAATTTTAAATCTCGTATGGCCAAATCATTGACCATGCACACTTGCCGCGCGTTATCGATATCCGCGTTGCTGAAGGGCCGACCCATGATGACCTGCCTATTTTCCGTCGTGTGCCATGCTGGCCACATCCCCGTCACGCTCACGCCCTCTAGCGTTTCATTGGTGCTTTGCACACTTAAACTAGTGGAACTAATTGGCGTAACGCATTTCACGCTGCGACATTGCTCCTCGATCGCTTTCGCTTCGCTGCTTCGCAAGCGCACCTTTTCCCAGGGGAATCGATTGCGCGGGGCGTTATCCGGGCGGCTTGGCCACACATACAACCGCGCCGCACCGAATGTTTCAAACTCCTTTAACACTTGCGTCTTTAAGCCTGTCAACGCGGCGATGACGGCTGTTGTGCTTGCCACGCCCACAATAATTCCAAGCGCCGTTAGCGCACTGCGCAACTTGTTGGCCCAAATTTGGCGTAACGCCAACAAAATGCTTTCAATATAAAATAGCGGACTTAACATGCGCCCATGCTCCGTCGAGCTTTGGCAATTGGTCCCACGGATTCGTCCTTTTCCACAGCCAGGTCACTCAAGATCAATCCGTCGCGTAAACGTATCACGCGTTGACAATGGGCGGCCACATCATTTTCATGCGTCACCATCACCACCGTTTGGCCGTCGCTGTGGATCTTTTCAAACAACTCTAAAATTTCGTTCGTGGTCACGGAGTCTAGATTTCCTGTGGGCTCATCGGCCATAAGGATTTTGGGCTCGGTTAAAAGAGCACGCGCAATAGCCACACGCTGTTTCTGCCCACCAGACAACTGGCTAGGCCTATGGTCCATGCGATCCGTCAAGCCCACGCGATTCAACACATCCGTGGCAATTTGACGCCGGCGTTTGCGCCAACCCCATGTTTGGCCTTGCGAATACAACAACGGCAACTCCACATTTTCGAGTGCCGACAACCGCGGCAACAATTCAAAACTCTGAAATACAAAGCCAATTTCTTTATTTCGTACGGCGGCTAACTCGTTGGAATTCAGTTCGCTCACCAATCGACCACCCAACCTGTATGTGCCTGAAGTTGGCTGATCAAGACAACCAAGCGTATTCATGAGCGTACTTTTGCCACTTCCCGATGCGCCCATGATGGCGACCATTTCACCCTGATTTAAATCAAAATCAACTCCGCGCAAGGCATGGATTGTTTCAACCCCAACATGGTAGACCTTGGTCAACCCACGAATTTCTATGAGTGGGTTACTCATATTTATTATCCAAATTTAAATCCGACGCCACGACGACCGCTGCCACCACTTCGACTGCTGCCACCACTTCGACTGCTGCCACCATCTTTCATGCGCCAATCATCCTTTATTTCTTCCTCCTTCACGCGGTCCCCCTCTTTCAAAGTTTCTAGCGAACGATATGGACCGATGACCACGCTCTCACCTTCTTTCAGGCCTTGAACAATGATTGTGTCCGTAAGATTACTGGCGCCACTGACCACTGGGCGCAGCGACACCTTTCCATCCTTCACTACCAACACAATGGGCGTAGTTAATTTTGATTGAGTCACTAAGGGATCGTTGGCAACGGCTTTGGGCAACTCCTCAACCTTACGATCGATAATTGCCTGGCTTGGAATGACAATTCCATCAGTGCTTGCCACATTCAAGTCCACATTTCCTGACAGTCCACTTGGTATAACTTTACCGTTCAAATCAAGCGAAACCATTACTTTAAATGTGCTGGTTCCGTCCCTTTCCACCGTTCGTGAAAGCGCCACTTCTTCCACCTTTCCCGAAAATGGTTGCTGTTTATAGGCATTTATAAATACCTCAGCCGTGACTCCAGGCACAATGCGCGCGATATCCGTTTCAGAAACGCGTGCGTTCAAGCGCATCTCGCCCAAATCCGCCACGGTCATAATTCGCGTTCCAGCGTTGTTCATGGTTCCAACCAGGACCAATTCGCCAACCTCGGCAGCTAGTAATGTGACAATGCCATCAATAGGACTAACTATAGTTGTTCTACGCAAGGCCTCACGGGCTTGCTCAATTTGCGCCACACTGGAATCAATGGTCTTCTGCAATTGGGAAAGCGTTTGTTCCGCGGCGTTTAATTGAGCCTCCAATTCCTTGGTCCTTGTTTCAGCGTCGGACAAAGCTTGCTTGCTCACATCACCAGAAGCGTACAAAGTGCTTTGACGCTCCAATTGCGACCTGGAATTGGCAAGATTTTGCTTGGTTCCCATGATGCGTGAGCGCTCGGATTCCAAGCGAAACTTCTCGCCGTCACGCCGCGCCTCCGCGCTGGTGAGAGCCGCGCTTAAATCGCGCCCGTCCAATTTCACCAATACATCGCCCTTCTTCACCACGGCACCTTCACGCAGTGGTAACTCTAAAATGCGCGCACTCACCTCGGCGCTCACATCCACCTTGCGCTTGGGCTCCACTGTTCCAGGCGCAGAAACGGATTCAACCAATGTCTTCATCTTTGCAGTGCCTTGGCGCACTGAAATAGAATTAGCGTCCGAGTTGGGCCACAAGCCATATGCCAAGAGAGCCAAGACCACAATCGAAATACTGGAAATAATGATTGGCTTTCGCATAAGAGCCGACTCTAACTTGGACGGATTTCAATAATAGCTCATGATTGCAAAACTGTCATTCAAAGAAAGCCCCTCGACCGTGTGGCCGAGGGGCTTGTTTGCACTTCAATAGTTGCGGCTTTCAAAGCCGCGCTTCAACTTACTGGCAAGAGCCAGTGCTTAGAAGAACCAGCGAAACATCGCCGGAGTCAACTTCACCAGATCCGTCCA
>SXGQ01885445.1_pt1 | contig 40319 bp, 19 predicted proteins | sample 3178371 | NCBI WGS metagenome assembly SXGQ01 (sample SAMN11356859, study PRJNA531348) | freshwater metagenome | isolation source: freshwater sample F1-20 | place: China: Fuxian Lake, Yuxi | collected 2017-12-25
ATGTTGAGGAATGTTGAAGATTGTTGAAAAGGTTGATGATTGTTGAGGAATGCTGAAAAGGTTGAGGATTGTTGAAAGCGGTTGAAGTAGTTAAGAGTTATTGAAAGTTATTGAAAGTAGTTGAAAAGTATTGAAGTGGTTGAGGATTGTTGAGGATTGTTGAGGATTGTTGAGGATTGTTGAGGATTGTTGAAAAGTATTGAAGTGATTGAAAGTAGTTGCGGATTGTTGAGGAATGTTGAAAGTAGTTGAGGTTATTGAAAGTAGTTGAGGTTATTGAAAGTAGTTGATGAATGTTGAAAGTAGTTGAGGTAGTTGCGGATTGTTAAGAGCGGTTGAGGATTATTGAGGATGTTGAAAGTTATTGAGGTAGTTGAGGATGTTGAAAGTAGTTGAGGATGTTGAAAGTAGTTGCGGATTGTTGAGGTAGTTGATGAATGTTGAAAGTTATTGAGGATGTTGAAAGTTATTGAAAGTTATTGAAAGTAGTTGCGGTAGTGGTGGACCGCACATTTCAACTGACTTCAATTCATACTAATTTTTTATAATAAAAAAATAAAAGTAAAAAGTAATGCGGTGGTGTATGCGGCGTGATGGTACACCGCACATTTCTATTCATATCTATTTCTGCCATTCATTTCTATTCATATCTATTTCTGCCATTCACGCAACATTTTTTATTATAAAAAATAATGCGGTAATGTATGCGGCGTGATGGTACACCACTAACCTCTATTCATTTCTATTTCTGCTATTCATTTCTATTTCTTCTATTCATTTCTATTCACGCCAATTTTTATAATAAAAAATAATGCGGTAGTGGTTGTGGTGAAGTAGTTTACTATTCACTTCAATTCATTTCTATTTCTGCTATTCACTTCTATTTTTACTATTCATTTCTATTTCTGCTATTCACTTCTATTTTTTACTATTCATTACCATTCATTTCTATTTCTGCCATTCATTTCTATTTCTGCCATTCATTTCTATTTCTGCCATTTACTTCTATTTCTGCCATTCATTTCTATTCACGCCATTCACGCAACATTTTTTATTATAAAAAATAATGCGGTGGTGTATGCGGTAATGATGAGGATGATTGTGTACTTTTTTTCAGTGGTATACCATTCATTTCAATTCACGCAACTCATCCACCATTCATTATAAAAAATAAAATAAAAAGTAATGCGGTAATGAGGTGTACTTTTTTTCAATGGTATACAACTCATTTCAATTCACGCTACATTTTTTATAATAAAAATAAAAAGTAATGCGGTAATGATTGCGGTAATGATGTGTACTTTTTTTCAGTGGTATACAATTCACGCAACATTTTTCATACTACATTTTTTATAATAAAAAAATAATGCGGTAATGATTGCGGTAAATTGTTGCGCGGTATGTGTGTGCATTTTTTGTGATGAAGTTTTTTTGATGTTGTAGTGATGATATTTTTTTATAATGATTTTTTTTTGATGATGAATTTTTTTCTGATGATGCGGGTAAACTTTTTTTGATATTTTTTTATAATGAATTTTTTTTTGATGATGCGGTAATGCGGACAACATTTTTTTTTTTTTTTTTTTAACAATCAAAAAAAAGTCATCATTATATCAGGTTCATTCCATTTTTAACAATTTATTTTCACATTAAACCCTTATATTATAAGGGCTTGATAAGTTGATGCTGGATAAGGGTTTGATGAAAATGGCCTTAAAACCCTTGCCTAGTAAGGGTTCTAGGGCCCTTATTTTGCAAGGGTTTCCCTGATTTCACCCTGAAACCCTTACCTGGTAAGGGTCCTAGGACCCTTATGTTATAATGGTTTCTGATGGTACCTTATTAAACCCTTACCCAGTAAGGGTCCTGGGACCCTTATTATATAATGGTTTGATGAAACCCTTACTCAGTAAGGGCTAGATGACCTCATTTGACCCTTATTATATAATGGTTTTATGACACCTCATTAAACCCTTACCCTGTAAGGGTTATATGACCTGTTTTGGCCCTTATTATATAATGGTTTGATGAAACCCTAGTCCAGTAAGGGTTTCAGGGAAAATGAAACCCTTGTCCAGTAAGGGTTTCCGAGACATTTGAAATTTTTTTCAGAAGCAACGCTGGCCTTCTCACACGCCAAAGCCAAATACGTTAACGTACAAGATCACTTGAATGTACACAAGTTTTTCTAGAAAAAAACTAAACCATACAACTTTGCGGTTCTGTACATTTTCTTCAGCCGTCGGTATGTTACAGTATAAGTATGCAACAACGACGAAAGCCCGTTCGAAAAGCTACGCTACCGTCGTCTGAAGTTGAGTTGTTGAGAAGTGCAAAGGGTGCGGTGCTTCGTGAGCGTGTCACTGGCCTGTACCAATGCGGCTGGTCGCTGTCGAGCATCGCCGACGCATTCGATCCGCCGCGCCAACGTTCAACCGTCCGCTCATGGATATCTCAAACACCTACATCTTTAACTAACTTACCTTTACCGAATTCGGATGCTTCCTCTTCTTCTTCGTCATCTTCGTCAACATTACCAACGGCTGAAAATTTGCTCTCGACTGCCAAAGCTAAAAAAGTATACCGCATGTATGCAAAAGATAAACCACTTCTCACCAAGACTGAAGTCAATACACTTAAGAAGCTTGCTCCAATTGCCGCACGTTATCGATCAGGCATGAGACCTGATAGTACATATGCAGTTGCACACGCAGACTTCAATGCACTGTTACGTGCTGTCTACGACCGTGGCGTAAGCATTACTGAAATAACTACAGCTACAGAAAGCACATACAGAGCCATCGCCAATCGATTAGGTCGTTGACACGTGCATATTTTACTAGATCTATTTCCTGCGGTAGTTACGGTAACTATGGACGGTGTACCTGCTCGCACTGTCTCGCGTACTCGAGTAATAGTCACAGACGCACTTGTGCTTGTTGCTGGCGACTCAATGCATGGCCCGATGCTAATCTTTCGCGAAGCTATTGCTAGCTCGGAGATAAATAAGAGGTCCGAGTCGTCATCAGTAATAACAACGTCTGGAAAAGTACTTTCATTTGTCAAAGACGAAAACTGCGGATGCGGCTCAAGACTTAAAGGCTGGAATCCGTATCAACAGCTATACTCAACAAAGGACCCACAGGAATGACGCCATTCACGCTTCTAGTGCTGTCTATCGCCGCCGCACGCATAACGCGGTTGATTACTCGAGACGAGATATTTTCAAAAGCCCGGAACAGAATATGGAAGAAGTTCCCGCCGGAGTCTAGTATGTTCGGTTACTTGTTTACCTGTGATTGGTGCACTAGCATTTGGGTGTCATCATTGCTCGTAGGCATTGATATTATAGCACATACGACAGCAATGACTATAAGTAGCGTATTTGCTATTTCGGCTATTGCAGTTGTAGTAACCGCACGTATATTCGATTGACAGGCTAATCATTGTCACAGGATATATTTTCCGTTATAACCATATAGAGATAATGAGGAAATAATGGGTGTATTTAAGCGCGAGCCGTTTACTAGTTCTATCTTGCCGCCGGGTACTGCTGTAGTTCCAACTTCTGTCAATGGTTATAACGCACAAAATCTTGCGCCATTCAACACCGCTCGCGGACTTACCGCAGCCGCAGTGCAAGTTCGTCTAAATGACAAAGGAGAAGCAGAGCAGTTCAAAGCACGCCGTGCTGCTGGTTCTGCTAACTGGCAATCTGAAGCTTGGGAATACTATGATGCAATTGGTGAAATCAAATACGCGTTTAACCTAGTAGCATCTGTTGTTTCGCGGATTCGTTTGTATGCCGCTGTTGTTCACAGCCCGGCTGAATCGCCGGTTCCGGTTGGAGAATCTGCGACTGTCAGCCATCGCCTTGCTGACGCCGCGCAACGCGCTTTGGCTCGTTTAGATTCTGCCTACGGTGGCCAAGCAGGCCTTCTACGCGATGCAGCATTAAACATTAGTGTTGCCGGTGAATGTTACCTAGTGCAAGTGCCAGCGCGACTAGGCAGTGGCATACCAGAAAGCTGGGATATTCGTTCTACCGATGAACTTATAATGAACACTAAAGGCGAATACATTATTGCTGGCCGTCGCGAACTACGTGGTGGATCATACGGCGGCAGCGCTTCAAACTCGCCTGCAGCTAAAGCACAGGCTCTCAAGCTTGGTGGCGGCGCGTTTGTTGGTCGTATTTGGAAGTCGCATCCACGATACTCGGACGAAGCAGATTCATCGTTGCGCGGATTATTGGACCTTTGCGCAGAGCTACTATTGCTTAATCGCACGTTCCGCGCCACTGCGCGTTCACGATTAAACGCTGGCGCCTTGTATCTGCCTGATGGTTTAAGCGTTGCAGCTTCTCCGGATCCAAACTATCCATACGATAGTGACACAGACATTGAGCCAAACTTTACTCCAGAAGAAGCGGCAGACGAGTTTGAAGATCAACTCATTGACGCAATGACTACGCCTATTAAAGATGAAGATTCAGCGTCTGCTGTAGTTCCATTGATAATTCGTGGCCCGGCTGAACTTGGCGACAAAATTAAGCAATTCAAGTTTGAACGATCATTCGACCCGTCGTTGGCGCTCCGCGCGGACCGCGTGCTAGAACGTATTTTGCAAGGTCTTGATGTACCAAAAGATATTGTCACTGGCTTAGCAAACGTAAAGTATTCAAACGCGCTTCAAATTGATGAGTCGCTGTACAAGGCGCACATTGAACCGTTGATGCTGCTTATTGCCGACGCGCTCACGATCGTGTACTTCCGTCCATACTTGATGGCAAATGGTTTTGACGAAGCAGAAGTTGATCGTCTATGCATTTGGTATGACCCAAGCGCAGTATCTACGCGCAATGACCGTGCAGCAGACGCTGACTCTGGTTATGACCGCATGACTGTGTCGTCGAGTACATGGCGTAGATCACACGGATTTAGTGATGCAGACGCGCCTAATGCAACTGAAATGGCACTACGAATGCTGTTTGAAAAAGGCGCAATAACTCCTGAAATGACTGAGTCATTGCTTGGTGCTGTTGCTCCTGATGTAATAAAAGTTATGCGCGCGGCGCAACAAGCTAATAGTGTAGCACCAGTGCCAACGGAAGTTCAACAGCTATTGAATACTCCAGGTGAAGACAGTTCGGCAACTGCAGAAGCACCGGCAGCAGAAGCGCCAGTGTCAGCCGTACCTGAAACAATAGAAGAGCTGCCTGCACCGCCAGAAAAACCTGCTGAAAACGAAGTTCTACCAGGACTAGTGAAAGAATAGCAATGGACACGCAAGAATTAGACACCTTAGCACTTAATTTAGCGCATACGCTAAAAGACACGCTTAGCAATGTTGTCGGCTTTTACTTTGCTGCGCAGCGGGCGCACTGGAACGTCACTGGCGAAGACTTTAGTCAGTATCATGAATTGTTTGGTCATATCTATACAGACACATATGGATCAATTGACGGATTTGCTGAAAACGTCCGCAAGCTTAACTATTTCCCAGACAGCATTATTGACATGATCACGCAGTCAAAAATTCAAGATGATTCGACTACTACAGATGCGCTTACGCTTGCTGCAGATTTGCTGCATAAAAACGAAGATCTTATTGACTCGTTGGCAAGCGCATTTACTGTTGCTACTACTGTAAATAGCCAAGGCATTGCAGACTACATAGCTGCACGCATAGACGCGCACGAAAAATGGAGTTGGCAACTTCGTTCGTGTATTGCGCCAGTAGAAAGAACTGATAGCAGTATTGTTATTGCAGAGTCTACGCCAAAGCAAATAGAATTTTCTCCAGACACTCAAGTCGTGTTAGCCAACAAAGTAGCAAGTCATAATGCAAAGCTGCCGAGCGACAAGAGAATTTCTTTAGACACGCTTAGCGCAGTATATCGTCGCGGCGCGCAAAGCGCTGTTGCTGCTCGTGTTACTCCGTCAATTATAGCAAGCATTGCGCTCGAGCGAGTAGATAATTTTTTGCGTTTAGTAGCGTCTGGTCGTCCGGCTAATCCAAGCTATAGATATGATAATGATCTTTTGCCTTCTACTCATTCTCTCTGTGCTGTTACTTCTTCTGCTGCGCAAGGAACAGCTTCTCGCGCTGAGTACGTAAAATCGCAACTGGCAGTTCATATTGCCGCAGAAGAAGAATATGAATCGCCTGAAGACATTTTATTTTCAATGGCAGAATACTCGGGCCTTGGGTACGAAACAATACCTGCATTCAGAGCTGCTTGGCTTCGTGCGCTTAGTGCACATGAAGATCCTTATGTTAGAGTAATGACATTAGCTACAAAAATGTATGAATCTAAAGATTCAGATTTACTACCAGTAAGAACAAAGCATGCGTAAAATCACAAAGCCTAAAGCCAGGCGCGGCTATTTGTCTGTTCGTCAACGCGAGCAACTAAAAAATGCTGTGCGCAGCGCAGTTGCAAAAAACAATAAGCAATGTGCAGTGCAACGTCAAGTTAGCATTTATTCTGCAATTACTGTTGCTAATCGTCACTTAGCTACTACACGAAAGCAATCAGCAGATGCCAGACTGTTCGGCGCGCTGCGCGCAGTTAATGCGTTTCTTTCGCTTGCAACTCACGCTAATTTTTCTACAGCAAGTCGCGCTAATACAGATTTATTGCCGGTAGGTCACCCGTACAGCACGCGAAAACATGCACTAACCGCTTCGGCATTGCGTAGCGAGCGTGCGCAGTGGATTGCGGCAGATGCGTACATTGAATCGTCATTGCGTGCATTAGTTGCGAGCGTGTATGCCACACAGCGCGGATCTGTTAATCGCGTGTTCGGCGTTCTTAAGTTGCAAGAACACACAAAAGTATTGCCTAGATACATTACATTAGGCGACGGTGACGCACTTACCGCCGGCCTTTTAGGCTTAGGTGGAAACTCTTCAGCCGCGCGCCGTGCCCGTGTTAAGCTTCAGCGCCGCGATCGCAAGGGTCGGTTTGCAGAAATGGGTGGTGGATTTTCTTTTAATGTTAATCTCGGCGGCGGCAGATTTGCAAGCGTTAGTGGACGAGTAGTCGGTGCAATAGGTGATGCAGACGATATTGAAATAGAAGTACGCGGCCGCGATGATATTCCTGACGGCATATACACAGTGGCTTCTAGTAAAGGACTTGCTGTTAGAGCTATTCTTCAAGACAAATCGTATGACAGTGACAGAGACACTAAAGATAGTTCTAAAGATGCTGTAACTCTTTTGCCAGGTCGAGCAGCACCTGCTTCTTTTAAAGAAGTAAGCAAAAACGAGTATAAGACTGAAGACGGCTATAAGGTAACTAAAGATGAAGAACAGGGAACTCTGCGCGTTCAACGTGAAGTTGGTGACGGGTTCGATAAAACTGTTAAGTCTTGGGCAGACGTACAAAAAGCTATTATAGCTGATACAAAAGACTATCAGAAATACTTGGATAGCCCTGAAGGACAGCAAGAATTAAGCAAAGGCAAATACAATGTAGTTGATCGCGAAGACGGCTCGCCTGTAAAAGCTAAACTGCCTAGAACTCCCGGCGAGCAAAAAGTAAATGACATTTCAGACGATGCGCCTGTAATTGATCAAGTTACTAAAGCAATAGGTAATGATGAATCTATTCGTTTTACTTACGACGGTAAGTATACTGCGACGCTTTCACCACGTCGCACATTTGCAAATAAGAAAAATGGCAACGTAAACGTAGAAGGTGTTGACAGCAAAGGTCAAATAAAAACATACACACTTAGTAAAATGACAGCGCCGTCTTTGACTGAGGACACGCAAGAAGCACGTTTACCTGATGCCGCTAACGGAAAAACTGTACTGCACCGCGGCGATGACTTGTTCATAGAAAACGGCGTTGACTATGACAAAACAAACGAGCAATTGCAACGAATGGCAAATGAGGTAGTTGACGCTAAAACACCTGAAATAAAGAGTCGCGCCAATGAAATGTATCCAGGCATAGAAAATGAAGGCACGCCTGCAATGCGACGCCAAAGCGAGTGGTACGCAAAAGTGCAAGCAGAAAAAGACAAAGTGTTTGCAGAAGAAATGGACTTGCTAAAGAAAAAACGCGAGTGGCAGCGTGAACAAACCGGCCGCACGACAGAAACTGCAGACAGCGATGGCGTAGTTGATTTGATTGATGGCAGAGAAGATAAGCAGGTAGCAGAAGCTATTGAAAATAATAGCAAGGTGCGGTTTGTATATAACGACAAAGAACGCGTGTTTGCGCCAAAAAAGGTGTACCGTAATCCAAAAAATAATCAAGTAAACATTGTCGGATTAATGGACGACGGCACAGAACGAACATTTGCATTTGACAAAATGATGGGCAAAGCCGCACCGGAACCAGAGCCAGCAGTTGATGCCACTCCTCCGTCGACTGATGCTGTTGATATTTCCGATATACTTGACAAACATAAAAAGATGCCAAAAACTTCTTATGATGAAATATCAAAAGCAGCAAAATATCTTGAATACGAGCTTTATAAACTACAAAAAGAAAACAAGCGCGCAAAGTTTATATATAAAGGCAAAGAACGCGATGTTGAAATCACCGATCCGGGTCAGTACGGCTCAAAGTACGCTAGAGCAGAAGGAAATGCAAAGTTAGTAGGCTTTGACAGAAATGCAGGCGGAGAGCGTTCGTTTTTCTATAATGAAATAGAACCGCTAAGTCCGTCTGCGGTAATTCCTGATGACGGTAAAGAGCCTAAGTGGGCAGATCTCGCGGAAGAAGCTGCAGGCGGTAGTCCAAGGAAACTTGCTGATTTCTTAATTGAGGAAATGGGATTTGACGCCGCTCATCCGTACGTTAAAGATTTAATGAAAGAAAAAGATGGTTCATATGAATCAGTAATGGAATATATTGATCAAGTTGATGCAGAAGAAGCGTCAGTGGACGGCTATGACGATGACGGTAATTTTGTTGAAAGCGACGACAAACCAATTGAGTCGTGGGCGCCGTCTAATGAGCGCGACAATTTCTTAGAACAAACATCTGGATACAACATTGGCAACATTGATGGCGACGAGTATGAAGCTTACATTGATAACCTTGATGATAATGATTCGTATAGTCCTGACGAAAAGAAAGCTATTGCCCGCGCTTTTGATGAGCGACAAGAAAAAATAGCCGCTGCTAAAAAAGAAATTAAAGACGAAGACGATAAATACGAAGAAATAGAAAAAATTGTAAATGGCTACTTTGCAAAAATTGCTGACATACTCGGCTATGATAACGACGAGATTCAGCGCGTGTTTAGCAAAGACAAAGCTACTGAAGATGACAAGCGTCTACAAAACGTCATTGACGATGTAAAAAAACTTTTTGACGATCTTGACAGCGGAGCAATTGACGGAAGCGAAGTATTAGATCGACTTGGGGACGCTATTGACGATGTCCCAAACAACGACCAAATCTACAATGACTTGAAAAAGCAAGTAGAAAACATGGTGCTTCGCAATGGGACAGTAGAAAAAGCAAAGTTAGAGGCAGAAAAGTCAATAAAAAAGAAAGCTACTGAAGAAGGCGCAGTTCCGTATCTCAGTGACGATAAAGAGCCTTTGTGGGAAGATCTTGCAAGAGAAGCTTCAGATAATAATCCAAAGAAACTTGCCGACTTTTTAATTGATGAAATGGGATTTGATGAAGATCATCCATACGTTAAAAATTTAAGAAGCGAACGAGACGGCGCGTATGAATCAGTAATGGAATACATTGCTCAGGTTGATGAAGAAGAAAAAGAAGCACCAGACAATGTAGTTCCTGATGATGACAGTGAAGGACCGCCAAAGGGTACGCCAACGCCTGATGCGCCGACACTTGACGGTATGCCTATTGATGGATATCTTGACTCTGAGTCGCGTGAGCCTCGCGCTTTACCAAATAAGCGTCCGCAAATTAAAAATGATTTTCCTAATGGCGCTATTACACGAATCTTGGATCGTTTTTATGACAAAGACGGTAATCTCAATAATGAAGGAAAAATACAAAATGCAATACGTCTTGGTCTTGACGGTCTTGACATTGAAGACATGCGCACTGCAATTGAGAGAGCAATAGATGATAACAATAAACAAATCAGTTTTACCTATCACGAAAAGTCGCGAACAGTTCAGCCTATTGAAATATGGACAAATCCAAAAAATGGAAAAGTAAATCTGCGAGGCATTGACGCCGAAGGAAATGAAAAAAACTTTACGCTTGAAAAAATAGGTAAACCGCTTGATGAAGGCCTCAAGCAAGCAAACGCAGATGACATCATAAATATGCAGCCAGAAGAGCTTGCTGATGTTGTTGATGCGTTATGGCCTGCGTCTGAAGCACCTGAGGCACCTGAAGTGCCTGCTGCAACTAACATGCGCCGCGTGCTTACTCGCCCGAGTGCAGCTGTCGATCGTGTCGAGTATGACGCGGACACAGAAGAATTGTTTATTCAGTTTAAGACTAAAGACGGTAAAGGCGGTGGAGTATACCGCTATGACAATGTAGACAGCGCGTTTGTTGACAAGCTTGATGAAGCAAAGTCAATAGGCAAAATGATTCCAGAGCTAAAGAAAAACTATAGTGGAACAAAAATAGACGCGTATCCAGAAGACAAAAAAGCGCCTGATGCTGCTCGTTTACAAGAGCTTGATGAAGTATTCGCAATTCCTCCTAGCGTGCTTAGATCTGCATCTGATGACGAACTAACTAACATAATGTACGAAGTTTTAGGCGCCTACATGGATAAAAATTTGCCGTGGACGTACCTCAATGCAAAGCACGGCATAGAAGAAGAAGACTTTAGAGATCCAAACGATTATAAACAAGAGTTTCCTGAAGGAGGAGACTTAAGTGAAGCTATTAGCACGCTATCGAGAAAAGATAAACTTGACTATTTAATAGCAGAACATAACTATCTTATGGGTCCTGACTTTGATCCGTATGCAAAAGCAGGGCCAACATATGACGCAATTAAAGGTGATGAGCCTAAAGAGCGCACATGGGAAGATCTTGCAACAGAAGCCGCGGATGGCAGTCCAAAGAAACTTGCTGATTTCATTATGGAACAGATGGGATTTGATGAAGATCATCCATACATTACTGCACTAAGAAGCGAACGAGACGGCGCATATGACACAGTAATGGAATACATTGCTCAGGTTGATACAGAAGATCGCAATATGAAATCAAATCGAGAAATGGATGAAGCATTAATAGAAGAATTTGACTCGATTTACGAAGTACCGCCAAATTCACACAAAGTAAACATTTTTGATGAGTATGTGCCGCAAGGGCGCGTCGACGACAACTCTAGTGCAGACTTTACTGACGATCCTGAAGTATTGTCTAACATGTTTACAGAGCAAGAACTGGCGCGAGGACTAATCCGTGCAGTTAGACCAAATGATGACACTAACGAACCAGCAAGCGGCTTTGGCGAGCTTGAGTTTGCAGAAGGTTCTGAGCTTGTGCCTGCCGAAGCAATTTACGCTGCATTAGATCGCAAAGGCGTAGATGTTGAAAAAATGCTTGCGCAAATATATGATGCTGCTCTTACAGAATCAGATAATCCTTCTACTAACTTAGAACGACTAAATCAGAGCCGCGCCGATATTGCAAAACTAGATGATGTAGGCGACAATGCACTACCGTACACTGATGAAATAAAGAAAGCGCAAAAGCTAAATGCCACAGTCGCTTCACGAGCTGATCGCTTAGTTTCTCTTATTGATGACTATGACGAAAAAAATCCAAAAATTATTTCTTTAGCAGAAGATCTAAAGCAACGTCAAGCAACGGATATTGGATTCGATGATCTTGCATTAGAAGAAATGCTTGATAAATACTTGCCGCTTTCGGTAGGAACAGAAGTTGATAAAGAAGCATTTAGAGCTTTCTGGGGAATGTTGTTTTCATTAGACGGCGGATTCTCTGATGACCCCGTGACATCTAGCAGTCTCGCTGACAAGCAAGCATTTAGAACAAGAGTGTTTAGAGCATTAGAAAAACTTGATATTGGAGAAGACGCTCAAGTATTGTATGACCAGCTTTTAGATGAGTTTGGTTCATATCCCGATTTTGTGCGAGGAAAAGATGCTATTGCTAACGGCGACTCTGACTTAAATGATCCTGACAATACAGCAGCTGCATTTACTAGATTAGTTAGAGCAAGCGCTCAAGTAACAGATCGTCCGCTATGGCGATCAATTGGAGTAGCGCCTGGTAGTCAGTTACTACAAAAGTACAAAACACCAGGGCAAAGAATAGCAATAGACCCGCGGTCGTACACTACCGATGACTTAACTGAAAACACTCCTGCATCGCTATTAAAGTACCCTGCTGAAGCAGGAATGCGTAGAGTCATATTTGAAATGTATGCAGGCGACGGCAAAGCGGTTGCCGCAGACAACTTTTCATGGTTTGACGGCGAAAACGAATGGATTAATGATGCTGGCACTTATGAAGTAATTTCAGTACGCACGATACCGCAAGGAAGCGGTAAAGCTACTGCCGATGTAATCCAAATTCGTCAAGTTATGCCGACTACTCAAGACGATTTAGATGCTGAACCAGACGACTTGTTTGATAATTCAACAATTGACGTGTCAGGCTGGAGACAAATTGGTGGACAAGGCGGCTCAAATCCTGGCGGCACATTTGTTGATGAAAATGGAAACGAATACTATGTAAAAGTTGGCAGATCGCAGTCGCACGCAGAAAACGAAGTACTTGCCGGCGCTTTCTATGAAAGACTTGGTGTGTCCGCGGCACGCACTAAGCTCGGCGACAAAGACGGCGAAACGCGCATTGTGTCTCCTATGATTCCAGGCGCAACAGCCGATCTTGGCAGTAAGCGAAGCGACCCTGAATATGTTAAAAAACTGCAAGACGGTTTTGTTGTAGATGCATGGCTGTCCAACTGGGACGTAGTCGGACTAGTTTATGACAATGTAGTTACAGACAGCGAAGGTAATCCTGTACGCGTAGACCACGGTGGGGCGTTGACATATCGCGCAAGAGGGAAAGAAAAAGGCGCGGCATTTAGCAATGATGTAAATGAAATTGACACATTCCGCGATCCAGACCTAAATCCGCAGTCTGCCGATATTTTTGGCAATGTCACTGATGAACAAATAATTAGTCAAGTAAAACAACTGGCTGAACTACAACCAGAAGAAATTGATGCAATAGTACGTTCACTTATATCTGATAAAGCAGAAGCAGATAAGCTTAGCAAGCAACTTATTGCTCGTCAGAAATACCTTGTAGATCGATATCTTGGCCCGTCTGCGCCAGACGCTAATGTTGACTTAATTGGCAGAACACCAGAGCTTGTTACAGCAACGCAGCCAATACCTACAAAAGATCTGCAAGCAGGCGACGTAACAAATGACGGATCATTTGTTATTCAACGAGTGTTTACTGATGAAAATACGCCTAAAGGAAAAATGAGCGTTGAAGGCTACTACCCGGGCCGTCAATTACAAAGAAAAGAATGGAACACAGAGACAAATATCGATGTTGCTCGCGGCGGACCAGTGCCAGACATGGGCGATGCGCCGCCTCTTCATCGTCCAACTAAGCCTAGGGCTCCATCGTCAGGAGCATTTACCGGCTTAATGGCTGAAAAACTAAAAAGCGCAAAAACTTGGGAAGAAGCAAAGCAAATTATATATGAAACTGAAATAGTTTATTTTGACTATGAAACAACTGGATTTGCAAGCGATGAAGAGCCAGACAATCTTAATAATCCGCTGCAATTAGGCGCTGTTCGCATTAAAGGTGGCAAAGTAGTCGAGCGTTTCAATGTGTATATGAACCCAGAGACGCCTATGGGCAATTTCTCTAGGAACAATCTTAAAAGAATGGACGGAGAGCTACTCACGGACGAGTGGCTTGCGCAGCAAATAAGCATGCTGGATGCGCACACGCAATTCTTAGAATTTGTCGGAGAAAATCCAATTCTTGGCGGACAGTACATACCATTTGACATTGAAGTACTGCAACGAACATTACGAAATAAAGGACTAACGCTTAACATTGGCGGCACTATAGATTCTAAAGATATTGCTAAAGGAACATTGCCTGCATATACTAAGAAAAATCCTGATGGCCCAAGAACAATTAATGCAAAAGGAGAAATCAAAGGTTCAAACAGTCTTGGCCCAATTGCAGAGTATCTTAATGTAGAACTCAATAACTGGCACCGTGCAGATGCAGATGCAGAAGCATCGTGGCAAGTAACTGATGCAATGCTCACACGTGCAATTGAGACTAATGCATCTGTAGATCTTATAGACGCATCAGAACTAGAAAGACAAGCTGCAGCTAAAGAGCAATATGAAAAAGACTACGCCGAGTACAAAGACCTATTAGCTAAGTACACTATGGACAAAGCGGTTGGCGCCGCCTGGGTGTGCAACTCATCTGGCGCAACGACGGCATCAATTGGCCCTGAAGGCCCATGCTCAGTGCCTTCAGTAGATGAACTTGTAAAAGCAGCAACGCCTAAAGAAACGGACAGCATTGATCCAGCCGACGTTCCTATCGGCAGCACGTCTGACCCTGCTTCATACATTGATGAACCAGAGCTAGAAATTAATGAAGTAACATCTACTGAAGCGTCAGAGTCTAGTAATGAAGGCATAGATTTTGTTAATGCAGCAATCGATGACTTAGATGATTATGCAGAAACAGAGCAAACTGAAAATGGTCTAGAACTTAAGACTCTTCAAAAGAAACAATACTCAAGTTATGTTGAAAAGCTACGCGATTTGCTTGCTCGAGTGCGCAGCGGTGAGATTTCTCCTGCAGAAGCCAGTGATTTGGCCGATGAGTTAGCCGAAGGAATTAAAGTTAAAAACAATGACGATCCAGCAGACCTCTTTTTTGACACGGTAAAAGAAACAATACGCGATATTGCTAAAGCTTTTAAGGGAACTCTTTATGACGACATGGGGTCAGAGCATCCGCCAAAAGATATTCGAGACGGCAGCAAAGACGGCAAAGGTCCAGGCGGCGTAGACAGAGACGGAAAAATAGTAAGAGTTGGAATGCGAGTCCGCGATAAGTGGGGATTTGCAGGCACTGTAGTTCGATACAACAAAACCAACTGGCGCGGTGTGTGGATCAGAATGGATATTGACGTAAACGGAGTATATGCTCCAGGCGCAGGGCAACTGCAAAAAAATCCTAATACACTTACAGTAATTAATGAAGGCGACGATGATAGCCCGTTTGTAGATGGTTTTAGAGGATTTACTATTCCTGCAAATAAACGTGCTGCTGTCGACAATGCTATTGCTAACCCGGGCACAAAGCAAGCTGGCCCAGAGCTTAAAGCAAAAACAGAAGCAGCAAAGCAAGCGGCACGTGACGCAAAAGCGGCCGCAAGAGCAGCGGCGCGCGAAGAAAAAGAAAAAGAAAAAGCGGCTAAAGCTAAAGCTAAAGAAGAAAAAGAAGCAGAAATACAAGCGCAAAAAGAAGCCAAAGCTAAAGGCAAGGTTGAGAAAAAACCCCCAAAAGATGAAGCCCCGGAAGGGGCTCCGGTTACTAGCCCTGACGACATAGAAGATTTTAGTCGCTGGGAAGCTGCTAAGCCAGTCGAAGACGTCGGCAAGTTTTTGAAAAAAGTTGAAAGCAGCATACAAAATAGTGAAAGCGGCCCATATCTAAAGTTCGTGGAAAAACATCAGTATGTAATTTCAGATGATGACAAGTACAATGTAGATGCCGCGGTCTACTATTTAGGCGGCGGATCAGAAGAAATCAATGCGTATTTGTCCGGTATTGAAAGCGCGATGGAAAAAGATGGATCAGGCTATGCTGGCAACCCAAAAAGAATGGATCAAGCAATTAGAACATTAGACAAGCTCATCACGATTATGCCAAAGTTAAAAAACGATACGGTCGTGTATCGTGGCGTATCAAGACGCAGAGAAAATGACCCGCTTATGGACGCGCTTGGCAATCTTAAGCCCGGAGACACTTTTTTTAATACTTCATACACTTCTACTGCATTTGCCAAAGAAGTTGCTGATGCTTTTGTTGGAGAAGATGACGATGACGGTGTTAACGGATACTTGCTTGAAATAGTTTTGCCTAAAGATACTCGTGGACTTTTTTCCGACGCGGTAAATTATCGCGGTGCTGACAACGACGAAATTTATGATGACATAGGAAGCGATGACTCTGACATAGAAACAGAGCTTATTCTGCCTCGAGACTCTACATTTCAAGTGCTGTCACGCGATGGAAAAAACATAAAACTTGTACTAATTCCTAAATCAAAAGCTAAAGCTCTTGAAAAAACTCCAGACGCTCCAGAAAAAGTAGAAGTGCCTTTAGAAGCTCCACAAGAAATAGAAGTGCCTTTTACAGAAGCCGATAATGTGCCGACTGCTAAAGCAGAGCCGCTTCCGCTTGTTACAAAAGAACTAGTCGATGAAGCTACAGAATCACTTGATGAATCTGCTGCAGAAAACCAGTCTAAGTATCCTATAGCAAAAGGCAAATTTTCATTGCTTATGCATAAGTATGCAAACGGCATAAGTATGACTGCAGAAGAAAAAAAGCTACTTTCTGATAATTTTATGGACATAGTAGACGACACTAAAGCAGACTTGTTAGATAAGTGGAAAACATTAGCGCTTGACGCGCACATTTTGGCGCGGCAAAACTGGTCTATTATGCATGCTTGGGCACCAAATGAATTTACGGTACCCGGTGAGAAAACTGAAATTGGAGTCGACGGCATTCAGTGGTACCACACAGACAAGAAAATAAGTGATGACGGTGTGTCAGTTATCGAGTTTACCGCTACGTACTTAGACACTACAATAGATAAAAACCAAGTAGAACAAGTTGCACAATCTTATTTGGACACAATTGATGCTCTTAAAAAATATGCCAGTAGTTTGGAAGATGCCGCGCAAACGGATCAAAAAGCACTAGATAAATACAATGAAGCTGAAATGGCAGCAAACAGATTGTCTAAATATGTAGACACATTAGCAAGTACACGGCCTTCATTTGGTGCCGCTATACAAAACATTAAAGATAAAAGAAGTGGACAATCGCCTACAGGTGCGCCACCTGTAAAAGTAGAAACGCCTGCTTCGTGGGATGCACCCGGCGTAAATGATACACTATCTTTAGAAGGCGCTCGGTCACGGGCTAACTCAGACATAGACTATGCAGGAGTGCTCGGTGCAGCAGCACTTATTGATAGCGGCGACATTGAAGACTTTGATATGCATGTGCACTCTTATATTGACGGATCACCGTCAAATCCTCAAGATACAGATCAACAAGTTGAGCGTTTTACGTATAAGCTAACTCCATGGGCTGGACAAGCACTTGCTGCAAAAATAATTGAACAAATCAAAAAAGATGACACCACGCTAAATAAGACGTGGACGGACGCTGCTAATAATGATCTTACTGTAGAAGTAAAGGAAACGCACGCAACTAAAACCGACACAGTGCATATTACAACTGAAGACTTAGGTTTGTATATTGAGCGAGTAGTTATTAAAAACGGTCGCGGCTACACATCAGTGCCTAGAGGCGAGTATGGCGTTACAGAGTTGTTTGATTCTGGTTGGAATAGTGAAAGTAAAAGTGTAATGCACGGCTATGCTAATACCACCGGCATTACTTATCGACATAGAACAGAAGATGGCATACGAATTGAAGTGCATAGATCAGTTAAAGACGCGTCATATGAAGTATCAAATGAGCGTAACGGCGATAAATCAAATCCAAGTGCATTTAACAATACTGTGCAAATTACTGCGCCAAGAGGAACGTCAACAGAGCGAATAGCAGAAGTTATGTCTCAATTTGGTGGAGTTGCAGATGCGCGTCCAACAACCGACGAAGACGTAAAAGTACTCAAAGAAAATAGACTTATAAGCGTTTTAGGTGGAAAATCGTCTAATGGTTGGAAAAACATAGGAGACCCTGTTAAACGACAAGAAGCGCTAGATAAAATAAAAAAAGAGTACGGCATAACTGTAGACGATTTGCAAATGTCGCAAGCAGCAACTGGTCGTAACAGACTGAGTTTTTCATCTGAAATAGCAGCAAAATTAGCAAACATTATGAACATTGATTATTTTGTTCATAGTACAGACATTAATTTTGCAAAAGTAGAAAATCAAAAAGATCTTGAAAATATGGTTTCAGAAATAGTTTCTGAATTTCCTCAACCGCCTACATCAAACAATGAAGAAGACCAAGACGCGTGGGCTAGATACAGTCAAGAGCCTAGTGTTGGCGTGTCGCGCCAACTAATACAAAATGCATTGATAGTTGCTAGCTACATAAACGGACCATTTAATGGACTTCTTTCTTCAACAAAAAGATGGACGTCTGGAGCAGGCAGTGCCGGTCAGTCGTCAAACACGGACGTCCAAACTGGCGGCGCAGAATACGTGTTTACTACACCGAGAAGATGGACTGGCGTTGCAAGCAGAAGTGCCGGTGCTAGTCAAGCTAATTTTATAATTGACCCAGCTATTGCATTGCAACGGCTCGACTTTTATGCTAATCGCCAAGATTCTTACGGCAGACGCCAGCAAGACGCAGACATAGTAGCTAATGCGCGCATCACTAATGATAGCGTTGGGTCCGGCAATCCGTATGAGGTTATGTTTAAACACGACATACCGCTAGATGCAGTTGAATATGTGCAAGTAAGCGAAGAAATGCGCCCTTGGTTGATTGACATTCTTAGACGTTATGGCGTAACAGAAGTCAATGGCAAGTCAGTAGATGACTTTGTTGTCGATAAAGTTCCCGCCAAGCGACGGTACAGTGGCACGCAGCAGCGTACTGAAGAAGCCATAGCATACGCACAGGCTGCTGAACAAAAAGTTACCAATGTCACTAAAGCTGTCTCTGAAGACGCAACACGTACTAATCAGACTATTGAATATGAAGATAAAACAGACGAAGACGCAGAATTTGGCAATCCTACAAGTTTCTATAAGCGCGTCAATAAAGCGCTAAATAGGCATGCCATATTAAATGGTAAAGAAGGCGAAGTGTCTAACCTTGCAGGCGGGCCAAAGCTACCAGAGTATGTTCGAAATGATCCAGGCAGCTATTCTGTTGTGCCAGTAATGGTTTCAAAAGAGTATTGGAAGTCCAATAATGATCAACAAGACTATAAAATGATAATTAAAGTAATTAACAAAGACGCAAAAGATGCAGTGCCTGTGTACTACCTTATTTCTAACAAAATGTTTAGCCACGATCCAATTGAAATTACTACAAAAGTACTTAATGATAGTACGTCAAACTCTGGCAAAACTTTACAAGAGTTCTTAAAAGAAGCAGCAGCAAGTGGTTTTGTTTTCAAAAAGAAAGAATAGCTAATGGCGCGTAAATTAAAAATATCAACAGACAAAGAGTTTAAGGCAACTAAAAGCTATGTTGCTGCCCCGTGTGTGCTTGAGCAAGAAGGCCGACCAATTGGCGAGCTAATACATAGAGTGGTGTTGTCTGATGACGATCAAGAGCTTGCCGTATCAAAAGGCAGCAGAATTTCTTTTTACTCGATTAAAAATAAGCCAAAATACAACCACAAAAACGGCACTATAAGCTTTATAAGCTATGGAACTAAATATATAATTAGAGCAATAGCCAAATCAGATGCAAAGTGGTACATGAATAAAAGCGCATCAGTACAAGAAATAGAAGAAGCGTATCTAAACAGTGAATCACGCCTAATAATTTCATTACCGCAAAAACAACAGAAAGAACAAAACAATGAATCTGACTGACGCAGACAAGGTAAGTTGGCCGACAGTCGTCGGAATAAATGACAGCTTATGGCTAGGCGTTGATCTTGGTGGAGTTATTTCGTACTTAGTATTTGACAGTCACGAAAAGCAAGCATCGTACATTCGTAGTAACAAAGCGTGGTTTAGGGTACCAGCGGATAATGACTACATTACAATACATGATTTAACTGCGGTAGATGTGCCTGTGTCCATTATTCCGTTTTATGACAAAAAAGAAGCCTCGGGTGCAGAGTTTACTTTTCAAGACTTAATGAATTTTGACAGTTCAACTTCACGGGCAAAAAGATAGTTATAAAATGGCCTGCTACGAGGTGTGCAAATAATGATAAATGTATACGGTGAGTCGACTGATTGTTTATTGTTTACAGATGGCAGTTTTGCTGTAGCAATAAATAAGCACACGAATATGGTTGACAATGTAGCAGAGCTATCAGTGTTGTCTTCTATTCAATCATGGCGCGGTGTCACTGAACAGCCTTCAATTGCACAAATAGACTTAGCAAAAGGCGCCCTTGCTGACTTATCTATTACTGTAGTAGCTTCAGCCAGTCGCATGTACACGATACCGAAGTCAGCAATAGCAGAAGCAAAACGTGGATTGGCGTGGCGAAAAGAAGAAGGCCGCGGCGGCACACAGGTCGGTCTTGGCACAGCCAGACGATTAGCGGCTGGTGGACAAATTGGCATAGCAAAAGTTCGTCATATTGCTAAATACTTTCCTAGACATGAAGTCGATAAAAAAGGAAAAGGATATAAACCAGGCTCAGATAATTATCCGTCTAATGGACGCATTGCATGGGCACTATGGGGAGGCGATGCGGCGTGGTCGTGGGCACAAGCAATTGTCGATCGAGAAAATAAAAAATCAAAGCCTAAGTCAATGAAGGCAGGTGCTGATAATTACACAGTAGCAGACGGAATTAGCGCAGATCTAAATGCATTTAAGATTGCGTATGAACTTGATAATGATCACGCGCCTGATTTTGTTGCACGCGTTCGTGTAGCAGATAATTGCATTGATCGTTTGTACAAAGTAGATGTAACAGGCGAAGTAACCGTGTGGGATGACGGAGCCTGGGATACACTTGGGCATGTTGATCATGACATATATACTGCTGATAAATCATTAGATGATCCGTATGATACCAGTGAAAAGCGTCATGTATTGCTAGACGTTGATTCAGCATTAATTATTTCAGCAAGACTTCAAGCAAATCCATTTACGCCAGTAGCAGTAGATGATCTAAATCCAGAAGAATCAGCTCTTGTGCTTTCTGCTGCAAATGATATTGACTGGGTTGCTGCAGATTATGCAATTGTAGCAACCGCTCCTGCTCCGACAGGCGACACAGAAGCCGGCGATGGCGAATACACCGGTAAAGAGCGATCCGTAAACGCGTCAAGTCAAGTGCGTGACAAGTCCGGACGTTTTGCACAGCGTGGCTCGCGTGTAGTAGTAAACGGTAATCCGGCTACAACAGGTGAAATAACTAAACTAGATCCGTCAACAGACAGTGTTACTGTTAAACTTGACTCCGGCGAAGAAGTACAAGTACCTGGAAAAAGCACAGAGCTTGAAGAATCATTTCAAGCGCAATCGGTACCAAGTGCACCTGGAGATACAACAGAAGTGCCACCGTTAGATGTTGAAGGTATTTTAAGTCCGCCTCGAGTAACAAGCACGGGTGCTATTGCACGCGTAGACGGCAGCACTGCGCCACTTACAAGTCGAGAAGTTAGCGACATTATTTCAGACTATCCATCTAGCATTCTTCAACAAAGAGCGCAGGGTATTGTAGCGCCTGACACAGACAGAAGCGTTGCTGAAGCAAAAGCTATTGGTAAGTCAGACTACCTTAAAGGTCTAGAAGAAGCGTCCGGTGTGTTTTTGTATGACGATGCTCGTGAAAACCCGTTGCTTAAAGACTTTTTTAAGAAAAAGAAAAATAAAGTTAATTTTAGCCCAATTACGTCTGCTGTAGACGCAGTATCTGAAGAAACATTGTCAGAAGATGAAAAATTAGAAGTAATGGCGTCTCGCGGCACGTGCTGGAAAGGCTACGTGCAGATTGGCTATAAAACAAAAAATGGCCGAAGCGTGCCTAACTGCGTTCCTAAAGATACTAGTATAGCATTTGTTGCAGACTTATCTGAAGAAACACTGTCAGAAGATGAAAAATTAGAAGTAATGGCGTCTCGCGGCACGTGCTGGAAAGGCTACGTGCAGATTGGCTATAAAACAAAAAATGGTAAAAATGTACCTAACTGCGTTCCTAAAGATAATAGCATAACTGCTGCTGCACCTAGCAACGCAAAAGTTAGTCCAATGTTTCTTGCTGTTGTTTCGCCAGAAGACCCACAAGCCGTGTTTGATCTCATTGCTATAGTTCCTGCTAGCAAAACATCTGCTATGCCTATGTGCTATACACGCAAAGATAATAAGTGGATTAGAGACGAAAAAATGCTTGCAGATCTTAGTTCTGCTTCTCCACCACCGGTAGTGCCAATTTACGGTCAAACATATGTTGACGTACTTGCGCAAATTGATGGAGCTGCTGTTGCAGCGTCTGCGCACGCGCTCGTTGCTAAGGGTGGAATAGATAAAAATAGAGGAAACGCAGAAAAACTACGACACTATTGGCTGTATGGGCGTGGCGCATTAAAAATTCGCTGGAACACGCCCGGCGACTGGACGCGATGCTACAGACAGTTGTCAAAATACATGGGAATTAGGGCTAAAGGATATTGTGCGCTGCGTCATAAAGAAGCTACAGGTTTATGGACAGGTGACAGACTTCATCGTCAAATGTACGGCCGTAAAGCAAGCGCGCACAGTTTGTTTTCTACAGAAGACATTGTTTCTAGTGACAAATTGCATTTATCTATGTCATTGCGCGCTGCTGCGCACGATGCGCGTAGTCGTATTGCGCTGGCAGCAGCAGGAGTATACGAAATTAATGAAAATACTGCTCAACAGGAGACCGCCGGCTTATCATTTACTATTGCACTAGTCTTGCCAGAAGAAATAGCATCAGGCGACGGCAGAACATTTGCAAAAAATTCAGTAACTATCCGAGAATTGCCAATACCGCTACTTTGGCAAATTAAAACAGGTGACGGTCATGACGGGTCCGTAGTTGTTGGCCGTATTGACAGTATGGAGAGAATTGAAGGCGGTATAGGCAATGCTAAAGGCGTGTTTGACACAAGCGCGTATGCGCAAGAGGCTGAGCGCATGATTTTAGAAGGTTTTATGCGTGGAGTGTCAGCAGATTTGGACATGTTTGAAGCAAATGACGATAAAAAAGCAACTGAAGCAAAAAGCAATGAAAAAGAAGACGACGGTAAAATTGGTGGCGACAAAATGACTATAACTAAAGCTCGAATAATGGCTGTTACCATCGTGCCAAAGCCTGCTTTTCAGCAATGCAAGATAGCAATAGATAGTAGTATGACAACAGAACAAACAGAGGATTCAATTATGTTAGAAGACGGCGAGTACGTAGCAGAATCAGACATTACTCCAGTTGAGGCAGCAGCATTAGTTGCATGTGGTGCTATTGCTGCATCCATACCAGTTACTCCACCTGCAACTTGGTTTACTGACCCAAACCTCAAAGCCCCTACACCACTAACAGTTGACGACAACGGTCGTGTGTTTGGTCATATTGCTGCATGGCACACTGATCACATCGGTATGTCGTTTGGTACACGTGCGCCGCGTAGTAAAAGTAAATATGCATTTTTTCATACCGGCGTCGTGCGCACAGATGACGGAAAAGACGTACCGGTAGGCAATTTAACACTTGCCGGTGGTCATGCACCGCTAGAAGCAAGCGCTGCAGAAGCAGTCCGTCACTACGACGACACTGCGTCAGCAATTGCTGATGTGCATGCCGGTGAAGACAAACACGGTATATGGGTTGCTGGCGCACTTCGCCCGGGAACTACACCTGAGCGTGTCCGTGCATTTAGAGCATCGGCTCCTTCTGGTGACTGGCGTCCAATTAAAGGGTCGCTAGAGCTTGTAGCAGTGTGTCAAGTTAATGTACCAGGTTTTCCGATTGCGCGCGCTCGAGTAGCAAGCGGCCAAGTATATGCACTTGTTGCAGCAGGCGCATCTGTACTTGCTAAAATGAAAAATGATCCAATTTCTACTCTTGAAATGCGCATTGCAGCACTAGAAAGTGGTAACACTGATGAATTGTCAGCTAAAGCAGCAATTCTCCGTGAAAAGTTTACTACAGCTAAAACAGAAAGATCTGCAATTCTTTCTGCAAAGCAAGAAGAGCTTAGTGAAAAATTTCATTCATCATTTGACTATGACAGCCTTGCTTTTATATCTAGAAAAGAGCGCCTAAAACTTGCCGAATCACGACATGCATTGCCTGACGGCTCTTTTCCAATCAGAAACGAAGAAGATCTAAAAAATGCAATTAGTTCTTTTGGACGTGCAAAGAAGACACGACGGGCAGCCGTACGACGTCATATTATGCGCAAAGCACGTACTATGGACCGATATGATTTGATACCTGAAAACTGGAAAGAACTTGCTGCGTTTGAAGAATCGCAAAGCAGCTTAAGTTTGCGCGTTGCCGCAGCGCAAAAGCAGTTAGATATGAGCATTACAGCAGCTATGGAAACTAGAGATGCAAAGTATGTATCTGGAGTAAACCAACCAAGAGATGCTTCTGGCATGTTTAGACAAGTACTTGCGCGACTTAAGCAAGATCTTGGTACATCTGGGTTAGATAATGTAATTACCGACATTGAAAACGTTGAAAACCTTGATGATGCTGGTAACTACTCTGCGGCAGTAAATGCAGCCGCAACATTGCTTAAAACCCTAGATAGGCTTGATTCTGGGGCCTTAAATAGCACTACAATTGCAGCTATTAAGGCAACTACGGCGGAATTAGGGGCTGTATTAGCCAATTTGCCTTTACCATTTGGGAATACGTCACAAAAAGTACGTTATTCAGACCTACCACCAGTGTTACAGACATTGATGGAAGACATGATGACTAATGTAGAAAACAAAATAGGCGCTGAAGATGCCGCCAAAGCAACCGCAAAGTTAAAGACGTATAAATCAGGTGGAGATGCTTTTTCTCAAGAAGAAATATCGAGCGAGCTAAACGTACTATTGCGACTATTGACCTAATTTATCTATAGTAATATCTCCAATAGGTGAGTGCCTCTTGTTTTTAATAACTTGAGTCCCTCTCTGATGGACAGAAAACCTAGGTAAAGGCATCCGGCTTTTATCGTGACTGATCCCAGAGGAGGGACAGTGGACCGAATTAAACAACAATTGGATACAATCACTGATTTGTCCGACGAGCAAATTGTCGAACTTCAATCATCGATTGTTTCAGAGTTTGAATCGGTTGAAGGTGAAGATCCGTCGCCTCAGACAGTAGAAACTATGACTACGTTAGCAGACATGCTTGACACAGTCCGCGCTGAATCAAAGCGTCGCGCAGCATTGGCTTCCGAGCTTGCTGCACGCGCTGCGGAAGCAACGACCCGTGTTAAGGGAGAAGCAGCGGAAATCGTAGCTGAAGATGAGCAAAAAGAAGAAGAAAAAGAAGAAGAAGTCGTTCCTGAAATGACAGAAGCAGGCACAGCTGCTCCATCACTTGGTGATGCAGTTGATGAAGAAAAAATGGTAGAAGAAACACCTGCAGAAGTTATTGCCAATGAAATTGAAGCCGATGAAGCAGGCACAGCAACACCAGCAGTTGGTGACGCCGTGGATGAAGAAAAAGGCGAAGAAATTACAGAGGAAGAAATGACTGAAGAAGAGAAAGCTAAAGCTGCTCAAGCATCAGTACAGGTCGAGACGGCGTCTGAACTTTCAGTCGACGCAACACAAGAAGTGCAAGAAACAACACCAACAATAGTTGCTCAACAAGAGCAGAAAGTCGAGGAGCCAATCGTGGCCGCAACGACCGAACAATCAAGTGTAGAAGTTGCAGAACTTCAAGCACCGGTTGATCGCCAACCAATCACCCAGGTAGTAGAAACAGCACCAGTAGCAATTACCGCTGGCGCAGACATTCCTGGTTACACAGCTGGCGCACCAATCAAAGACATGAAAGAAGTAGCAGAAGTGATGGCAAAGCGCCTTCACACACTGCGCCGTGTAAACGGTGGCGATGGCGAACAGCACATCGTTGCTTCTTTTGCAACAAAATATCCTGAAGAGCGTTATTTGACATTAGACGCAGAATCAAACTGGAACAAGATTCAAGCCGTAACTGGTCCTGAAGCCCTTGTCGCATCCGGTGGCCACTCTGCTCCTTTTGTAGTTAAGTACGACATCTTCGGTCTTGGCACGACAGAGCGTCCAGTGCGTGACTCACTTCCGAGTTTCACAGCTGACCGTGGCGGTATCCGCTTCGTGACACCACCGGTGTTGTCTTCGTACCTGAACGCAGTAGGCGTATGGACAAACGCAGTTGACACAACGCCAGCAGGCGCTGTCAAGGAATCGTTGACCGTAACAGCCGCATCAGAACTTACAGCAGTCACTGACGCTGTAACTATGCAACTGCAGTTTGGTAACCTCATGACACGTGCGTACCCAGAGTTGATTGCTCGTCACAACGAGTTGGCTCTGATTCAGCATGCACGTGAAGCTGAACAATACATTCTTGGCAAGATCTCTGCTGGTTCAACGGCAGTCACAAGCGCAAGCCTTATCGGCGTTGCTCGTGACTTCCTTGTGCAGCTTGGTCGTGCTGCGACTCTTTATCGTTCACGCCACCGCATGGATCCAAACACACCGCTTCGCGTAATTGCTCCTTCGTGGATCAAAGACGCAATGCGTGCAGACTTGACTTTGCAAATGCCAGGCGGCGACAGCGCGCTTGCAGTTGCTGACAGCGAAATCGACGGATACTTGTCCGCTCGTGGCGTTGTCATCAGCTACTCGCTCGACCAAGACGTCGCAGGTTCACAAAGCACCGGCGCAGCAAACGAGTTTGCTGACTCATTCACTTGGTACATGTTTGCTGAAGGAACATTCTTGTTCCTTGATGGCGGAACTTTGGACCTTGGTATCATTCGTGACAGCACACTTGTTGGCACGAACGATTACAAGACATTTGTTGAAACCTTTGAGGGTGTAGCAAAAGTCGGTATTGAGTCTCTTGCAGTAACATCAACAATTGCAGTCAACGGTACAGCAGCAGCTCTCCGTGACACAACTGGTGGTGCAGCAGCAGCGGCAGTCGAATACTAAATCATAGCTGATATTTAGCTAATACAGTAGACAACGCTCAGGACCGATAGGAGTTTAACATGGCACAGTTCAAAGGTGTGTATCCCGCACCGGCGCTGATCCAAGCTCCAGGCGGTATCCTGAGCGTTGCTACTTGTATGGAACATACAAACGCAAAGTATGACGTACGTTGGGAGCGCGGTTTTTCTTACAAGTTTAACTCGCGACCAACAGTACGTTTACTTTCAGTAAATGACGCAGCAACAAATGAAGACGGCACGATATATACGGCAGCAGTAACTACGCCACGCTACGGCGAATACATTCCTTTTTACATTGAAGTAGAAGATTTTAGATCAGCATTTGACGTGCTAGCAGAAGACCGCTTTGCACTCGTGCTCGAGCAGTTAGAAGCAGCAACACAACGCGCGCTTGAGCGCGAGCTTTGGACTGGCTCAACAGCAAAAGCAGAAAACAACGGCAACATATATTTGACCAAAGCAAACGGAGCAGCTATTGTAGATTCAGGCAATCAACACACTCCGCAAGCAGCACTTGCTCGTCTTGAGCAAGCTATGACTGCATCGCCTGTTGGTGCTCCGGGCGTGATTCATATGACGCGCAATGTAGCAACTATGCTTGGTACTAGTCTTGAGTATTATGATGAAGGTAAAATATGCACAAGACTGGGGACACAAGTAATAGCAGGTCTAGGCTACACTGGTGTAGGTCCGACAGGACACGAGCATTCTCAGTCCACATGGATGTATGGCACAGGACCAGTAGATGTACACTTAGGTAAATGTACTCTTGTCGATGATAGACTTTCTGCTGGATTTAATGGAGCTCTTAATGACATGCGTATTAAAGCTTTTAGGTCAGCTGCTGTTTACTTTGATCCATCAGTATTTCACGCAGTCAGAGTACACACTTTCGGGTAATATCTAAAACAACAGGAGAACACTAACATGCCAACACAAGATTACGCAGCAAGTATTCAAGGCGTGTCTATTCGAGTTACTCGTCTTGACGCGGCCGGTTCATTGCTAAATGCCCCAGGAGATAGCTACACGACTAGCGCATTCATGCGCGTATCGTTTACGCCAGAGTATGAAGAAGGCGACGAAATCACAGAAAAGTCGGCTGACGGCACGGTCTGTGTAACATATAAGTCACCTGACACTCTTAAAAGAACAACTATGGAAGTTGCAATATGCGAGCCAGACCCAGAGCTTACTCAGATGATGTCTGGTGGTCTCTTGCTTCGTAAAAACTTAGGAACACTTGCCGCACCAAACAGAAAAAGCATTGGTTGGTCATCACCAGCAGTTGGCGATGATCCGTCGGGCTTTGGTGTTGCAATTGAGTGCTGGTCGCATGCAATTAAAGAAGGCAAAAAGTCATCTACACAGCCTTACTTTCATTGGGTGTTTCCGTATTGCAAGCTCCGTCAGTCAGGCGATCGTGTAATTGAAAACGGTATGCTTGCAACTACATTTGAAGGTTACGGACTTGGTAACATATTGTTTACTGATGGACCTGACGGCCGCTGGGAATATCCAGTCGCAGCAGAGCGCCCGTACTCATATGCTCGCGCAACCTATGCACCTATTGGTCTCAAGGGATTTTACACTTGGAACAAGAACACAGGCGCGTACGCTCCGGTCACTGACTTTATCTCTGAAGGCTCAACTACCGCGTACAACGTCCCAGGAAGCGAAGAGTTTATTGCTGCAAATCCTGTAGACTTTATTATTGCATCAGTAGAAGATCCTTCAGCGTAGTATTAGTTGTACCACGTGCTGCGTGAGTAGCGCGTAGTGCAGCAGCAAATGTACAGCTATAAGGAGCTACAATGTCTAATCTTTGGGTAAATACATCAGAACTAGGTGTATACTCAGATACAGAGTTTGCATATGATGCCGTAAAAGCAGCTTCTAACTTATTGTGGGCATTATCTGGTCGTAAGTATAGTGGCGTTACTACAGTAACTGAACGATATGTTTGTGCGTCGCGCACGCGTGCATGGGGACCATCTAGAAAAACAACTACCGCCGACATTGTTGGCGGTTCGGTTGTAAACATACCCGTAAACAACTTTGACTTTTACGACGATATGACGTCCGATGGATTGTCGGCGTCGTCTCGGCTTCGTCTTCGCGGGCGACCAGTTATACGAGTTGAAGCTATTAGAGACCGGCTAGGTAAAGTAATTACACCAACAGCCTATACTCTTGTTGACCATTCAACAATTCAACCAGTGCTCGGTACAACGCAGTTTATACCTTGCGACGCAGAAATAACATATACATACGGCGCAGAGCCGCCACCACTAGGGCGCTTAGCAGCAAAAACACTTGCAATAGAATTTGCAAAGCTGTGGAAAGGCGAAGATTGCGCCTTACCGCAAAGAGTAACAAACATTTCGCGTCAAGGCATTTCATATACCGTGCTAGATCCGCAAGATTTTGTTGATGAATTGCGCACTGGAATGTACACAGTTGATTTGTTTCTTAAGTCTGTAAATCCGGATAAAGCTAGAGCTAGATCACGAGTATTTACGCCAGATCTGCCACGTGCTCGTCGCGCTACGCCAAAAGAGCCAAAACTTGGCGTGTCACTGTCTGATATTACAATAATTAAAAATACAGAGGGTTCTGTAGAAAACACGCTTGCTTATCTAAATGCAGCATTTTTAGAAAGTCCTGGTTGGATTCCATATGTAATTATTTCTAACTATGATAACAATAAAACATTTACATTACAAAGCGGTGTCACTATTAGCACTGTGTCTGGTGTTCCTTCTGCTAAAGTTACTGTTACATACAAAGATGCTTTTCCTATTCTTGGTATGATTGACCCGGGTACTTGGGACCTGTACGCAACGCGCACCCAATTTAATGAAACTGAAACAGTGCATATTGCATCAGGCAATTTAAAGATTACAATGGTGTCAACTACAATTAATGCATTTACGCTAGGATAAACAATGCCTGTATCACCTGACGCATACAGAGTAAATACTTTTATGCAACGCATTTTGGACACTACGGTAAGTGTGTTTAACGATTTTGGCGTTAGCTTACCAACTAAACGATATTGGACAACTGGCACAGCCGTCATTGACTGTGAGCAAGTAGTCGCGTCTTTAGTGCAAATGTATCTTGGACGCCCAGGCGACCAAGCAGATGAGCCGCAGCGGTTGATGGTTCCTCGCACTGCGGTAGTAACTTTAGCTATTGCAAGAACGGTGCCTACAGTTGGACAAAACGGTCGTCCGCCTGACGCAGACAAAATTCAACAATATGCTTCTGCTGTTGCAGTAGACGCTTGGATTCTAATTGATTCTGTTACGCAGTTTGATCAGTGGGATGCTAATTTTGGAGTTGGTGTAATTGCTACGGTAGATATAGCCGACCCTGAAGGTGGTTTACAGGTAGTAAACATGCAGCTTACAATGGCAGTACCGTAATGCCAAGAGCAACGACTGTACACTTTAGGTGGGACATAGCCGCACGTGACCGACTGCTTAAAGAACCGGGTGGAGATGTTCATACCTGGCTAGCCGGAAAAGGTGTTCAAATTGAAAGACTAGCAAAAGCACAAGTTGGCGTAAAAACTGGCAATTTAAGACGAAGTATCAGCACTAGCATAGCAAGAAAAGCATACGGCCAACAAATGAAAATTGGTTCTAACTTAAGATACGCGGCAGCGCATCACGAAGGTTCGCGGCCGCACGTGATTCAGGGACGTCGCGGCGGTAATTTGCGATTCACAAAAAACGGTCGTGTAATATACACTCGACGCGTTATGCATCCTGGTACTAGACCAAATAAGTACTTATCAACACATCTTGTTGTGTTATTATCATAGCTATACAGCGCATAAGCGTTGTAAAACGACATAAAACAAAGGAAGAACATGACTAGATTCAAAGACTTCGGTACTGTCGATTTATCGGCTATCGAACATCCAACATTTGCTTTATACGGTGAAACATTCACTTGCAAAAAAGCAATGCAAGGCCGCGTGCTGCTTAGCATGGTTGCAAAGTCAGGCGATGCAAATAATGCAGCAGCAGGTGCGCAAGCAATTACAGAATTTTTTGACTATGTTTTAGTCGAAGAAAGTTCTGCACGTTTTAATGCATTGCTTAATCACCCCGAGAAAATTGTTGAGGTAGAAAAGCTTAGTGAAATAGTAGCATGGTTAATAGAGGAGTATACTAACCGCCCCACCTTGCGGCCAGAAGTCTCGCCCACTGGGCAATAGATCTCTGGCCGTTTGTAAACGGTAAAGCAATACTTAGTGGAGTTGCATTGCTAGAGTTAGACGCAGAAAGTTTTTTAGACGTGATCCATTATTTATTTGAAACTGACATTACGAACATCTCAACAAATGAGCAGCTTCAAGTTCAAACGTCAACACGTAAAGCTCTTTACCGAGATATGTATAATGTTGAATACAGATACGGAAACCAAGGTAGTTCAGCGTCTCGAAAATACACTAATGCAGCAAATGACATAGAAAACATTGACGATGATAGTGACATTGTTCCATTAGATCCGTTAAAGAAAAAAACAGCAGCATTTATTCCGGCAACGGTAGTTGATGAAAACAGCGCAAAACCGTTTGGAAATGTTCTTGACGGGCCTTTAGGTTAGATGTAGTATTTATACAGCATAGTAGATAGACGGAGGTGATATTGCGTGATAGTCGGTTCAGCAACCATTGTTGTTAACGCAATGACAACTCCGTTTGTCAATCAAGTTAACCGTTCAATGCAAGCAATTAACGGTAGAGCCGGCGGCTCGGCATTTGGTTCTGCATTTTCTAGAGGTGCTACTAAAGGTATGGGCACGTGGATGGCCAAATCCACTGAAATGTACAAATCAATAAATAGACTCATTGAAGTCGGCTACACTATGCAAACTGCATTTATTGGGTTGGCTGGAGTTGTTGGCGCAACAGCAGGTGGCTTGTTTGCTTTTGGCTCTGCTGTAGGATCTGCTGCTCCGTCTATGTTTGTGCTTGTTGGCGTAATGACTGCTGCAGTCAGTGCAATGATAACTATGAAAGTCGCCATGGGTGGGTTGGGCGCTTTAATTGGTAAACTATGGAAAGGTACCACTGGTGCCGCAAACTCGCAAGCAAGAGCCAATGCTATATATGATGCGCAACTTCGCATATCGCGACTGACTGAAGATTACGTAGAAAAGAAAATAAAATCAAATGAAAGAATAAAACAAGCAGAAGAAAAACTGATTAAAGTGCGAGAAACCGCAATCGAGCAGCTGCAACAGCTAAACTTTAAGGCGCAAGACGCGGCAATTGGCGAAAAGAAAGCTGGAATTGAGTTAGAAAAAGCGCGAGAGGCGCTTGCAAGAGTGCAAGACTTGCCTCCTAATAGCAGAGTGCGTCGCGAAGCAGAATTAGCATATGCAGAAGCAGAGTTAAACCTTAGAAAAGCAAAAGATGCAAATAAAGATCTTGCTAAAGAATCTACAGCAGAAAATGCAAAGTTTGCGGCAAAAGGAGTTGAAGGTCTTCAAGATGTAATAGATGCAACAAAAGATGTGCAAGAAGCAAAAGACGAGCAAGCAAAGATGGAGCGTGATCATCATCGCTCGATGATGGACGCAGAAAAGCAACTTGAGCGGGCAAAAGAAAAAGGCGGCGCCGGCGGCGGAGATAACCCTTATAAAGATATGTCAAAAGAAGCAATTGATTTTGCTAATCTTGTTGTTTCATTGAAAGAAAACTTTCTTGCACTAAAATACGCAGCAGGTAAAGAGCTATTTCCTAAAATGGGAGAAGCGCTAAAAATACTAGTCCGCGAAGGATTTCCAACGTTTAGAAAAGTGCTACAAAACACAGGCAGCGCCATTGGTGACTTTACAATAAAAATAGCAGAAGCAATAACAGAAAAACGCAATCTTGACAATTTGCTTAAAGCAAATGACACGGTTAATGACACTATTCGTAAATCTGGAGATTTATTTCGTAATTTGTACACTATTATGCTAGAGCTGCTAACTGCTGCAGATCCTCTTATTCGCAGATTTACTGAATGGATGGTGACACTTACCGGCGGCTGGGCAGAAACACTAAGGTTAAAAAACGAGTCCGGAGAATTGACAGAAATGTTTAATAAAGCCGGCGATGTTGCTGCGCAGCTAGGCGACATTATTGGCAATCTTATTGGCACAATAATGAATATGGGCAAAGCTGCAGTTGGCCCTGGCAGCGGTGGACAATCATTATTAGACGGTCTTGAGGCCATAACTCTTAAGTGGAAAAATTTCACCGGCAGCGTTGAAGGTAAAAACAAATTACGAGAGTATTTTATAAGAGCGTCTGACATATTTAAGTCTGTTGTTGGATTTTTAGCTGACATAATTAAATTCATCATAAAAATAGGCGACTCGCAAGGGATGAAAGATTTTGTAGAAGGTTTTAGAAAAGGTATCGGTCACATTGGTGAAGCGCTACAAAAAGTGTCTGGCAGCGGCAACACCGGTATATTTGGTCAATTTATTGAAAATATGGGTAAAGTTATTGCATTTACAATTGAATCTGGCGCTGTTCAAGTGTATTTTGGTATTCTTGTTGGGGCATTAGAGCTGTTAGTTCGAATTTTAGAAAACCCTGCTATAGGTAAAATAATTGGAATTCTTGCAGTAATACACGGCGCTAGATTAGGCTTTTCGCGTGTAGCCACTGTAGTAACCGGTTTTGCAAAGTATGTAACCGGCGCAGTTGCTGGAGTGGTGAATTTTGCTGGATCATTAGCTGCATTGCCTATGAAAATGATGAACGGCATGCTAAAACTGCCACTTCTTGGCACTATGATGACAAATCTTGCCGGTGTGTTTTCCACAATGGGCTTGGGAACAGTTCCAGCGTTTGCAGCAGCGTTTTTGACTATTGTAGGCGTAATTGCCGCCGTAGTTGCGATATTTATACTTTGCTACAATAACAGCAAGATATTTAGAGATTCGCTCGCCGACCTGTGGCAACTTATAAAAGATCATCTTATGGCAGGGTTTGAAAAAATTAAAGATGCTTTAAAGGAAGTTGGTTTCACAATAGGCAATGTTTCAGGTGTATTTAAGACACTCGGCGACTTTTTAGGTACATACATTGTACCGATTATAGGTGTCATTATCGTAAATGCAATTGGCATACTTGTTGATGGCATAATAGGCTTGATAAAAATAGTTGCAGGCATTATTGACATATTCAAAGCCGTGTGGGACTTCATAATGATCTTTTGGAATTTGTTTACGGGCAAACCGGACGAAGCATTCAAATCGCTGATATCTATGTTTAGGAATTTAATGAGTGGCATAGGCAAGATATTTGGAGGCGTGTTTGATATTTTAGTTAGTCCGTTTAAGCTTGCGTTTAATTTAATAGCAGACTTGTGGAACAATACTATAGGCAAATGGGGATTTACCGTGCCTGGCTGGGTGCCAATAATTGGTGGCAAATCATTTACAATGCCTAAAATATCAAAGTGGGGCGGCACAGAAGTTGCAGGCAAGTCAAACGCTGCCGGCGGTGTCACAAAGATGGCAAAAGGCGGCATAGTTTATCCAACGCAATATGGCACAGTAGTACGAGTTGCCGAAGCAGGACGTCCGGAGCGCATTGAACCGCTAGACGCAGATGGATTATCAAAAAGAGATAGAGCCATAATGACAGCCAATGCCGGCAACATCTACATTACAGTTAATCCTGCGGCAGGCATGAATGAGGCAGAACTTGCGTCAATGGTTTCACGACAACTTGCTTGGCAGCTACGTAAAGGAGTTGCATAATGTCTACAGAGCTTGACCCGTTTTCTATTGACCCTGCGTTACAGGCAATTGAAAATACAACAGTAAATAAAGCATTACGACAAGTACCAATTCCAAAAATCACCGGTATGGTGCTTGGCGGCGACATTCAATTAGGTGAACTTACATTTAACACGATTGACGAAAACGGAGTTATTTGGGTAGTAACAGATCTTGAAGGCTGGTGGAGTCCGCCAGAACCAGAAATAGAAGACATTAAGCGAGGATTTGGTGACGGTTCATACGATGTTCGTGGTCGATGGACTGCGCGACAACTAACACTTACGGGCGTGTTTTTACCGCCAGATCGCTCTTATGTTGCTGCCGCACGCGATAAGCTAATTAGAGCAGTTGACTTAGTGTATGCAAATGCATATTTACGAGTCAGTGAAGACCCTGTAAAAGTAAGTAAAGTACGACTTAGTGGCGCGCCTCAAATAGCAACCGTCAATAGTCGTGGCAGAACAGAATTCACCGTCGGTCTACGTGCGGCCGATCCAATTAAGTATTCGTGGAATGAAGCTGATCCTGACGGTTCTTCATATGAAGAAGTATTTGCGCGAAATGATTCGTTAAATCGAACTGGAACTATTTTAGTTGAAAACGTCGGTGCTGCGTATGTTACCGCTCTTTTTGAGATCACTGGTCCGCTAGTTGGACCAACCGTTGTGCTTAACGAAACAACTGACGAGCTAATGATAATTAGCGAGCCGCTGGATTCGACAGATGTGCTAGAAATTGACACTTTTGGTCACGAAGTTGCAAAAAATGGCGACATTACCGGCGGGCGCGCCATGTTAGATGTTTTAGCAGACTGGATTAGACTAAAACCAGGAATTAATGTAATCAAATTTTATGATGAAGGACAGGTAAATAGCAATGCAAAATTAGGTATATATTTTAGATCAGGTTGGTTTTAGTGACTATTTTTAAGGACAAAAGATGCCGTTATCCGTTGGCTTAGACAATTTAGATGTAAAAATTGGTTATCGGTATTTTACTACCGATTTATTAACTAATGCTATACTTGCCGAGGTGTCGCTTACTGATGTAAACTTTGAACGTTCTATAAAAACGGCTGGATCATTTTCTGCAAATATAGCTATTATTCCGCAAACGGCAACAATGGACATTTATGAAACAACAATGCCAGGTAAAACCGGCCTATATGTGCTGCGCAACGGAGAGTGCGTCTGGGGTGGAATTATTTGGAGCAGAACATATGACATTATTAGAAAAACATTAAGCATTCAAGGACTTGAGTTTGTTAGCTACTTGCATCATAGACTGATATGGAAAACGCTCAATGTAAAATATGAAGGCGCAACCATAGTCAAATCTCCAGCAACCACGACAGTGTCTTTAAATGATGCGCAGTCTTTTACTTTTGTTGCTGGTTCGCCGGTACACATTGAGTTTTATGAAATTGGTGATTGGAAATACAACGGTGACTACACTGTTGCTAATAATATAAGTTTGCCAGCAAATTTGTATCCTAGTTCTCCAGTTCCAAGCGTGCAAGGAAATATAGATTTAACTAACAGACCCAATGTGTACAATCCTGACGGCACAATAAGTACCGTGTTGAGTTTTTCTTTTCTTGATGAAGATAGCACGCCGCAGTATGAAGTACTTATTCCATCGATTTCACAAGAAGGCTATGTACTTAGCGAAAACGAAGCTATAGATGAGTATCGCGCAACTGGTAAACATTTGGGTAAATTCACATCAGCAACAGCCGCCACAGCGTATGCAAATGCGTTGCACGCACTGCAAGAGCAAAACATTACTGAAAATTATTTCACTACTACAATACCTAATTTACCAGTTGGCTCGTACTACAATGCAACGATAAGTGTGCGCCAAGACACTTATGATTATCTTAGAAATATGTTAAATACATTATCGGTTGACTTTACTAATGTTACTTTTCCAAATGACGAAATCGAACCTGGCATATCAACCGAGTATCGAATTGTGTCAATATCAGCAAATAACGGCATAGCGCGCGCGTATACACAAGGAGAGCACGGACTCATTGTTGGGCAAACTTTACAAGTCAAAAACATGAATAGTACATACAACGGAACTTGGACTATTGTAGATGTTCCCACCAGTACATCTGTAGATTTTGATTTACAATCTTCTTCAATAAATTTAGGAACAGTCTCACCTACTGCACAAACAATAAATGTAATAAAAAAAGCGCTCACGGCATATGAAGCTACATTGACATGCGTTGGCTCAAATACATTGACAGCAAATGATACAATTGTTGTTTCTAATGTAGATGCCCCGTCAGCCGATTCTCAAACATTTGACGGAGTTCAACTTATTAACACTGTACTGCCAACGAGTGGCAATACTTTTATAATAACGTATACCACCGCGCAGCCAATAGATTTGGGTGAAACTGCAGTAAGCGGCACGGTGACAATAGAGCCTGTTATCATAAACGGCACATTTGGTTCATACCCCGGCAATGCAGACCTTGATATTAAATACAGCACTAATGCATACAGTGGTAACAAGGTGAGAACTTCTCAAATTTTTAGAGGATACGAGCTTAACAATGTAGGAGAGGAATTAGACGAATATGCAGATGCATTAGACGGTTTTGAATACAGAATAGACTGCGCATATGATGTTGCAGAAGACCGGTTTACTCGCACATTTGTAATGGTACCTATTGATTTTCCAAATCCACCAGCACCAGGTGACTCTTCGCCTATTAGTCGTTACGGCGCGGACAAGCTTGTATTTGAGTATCCTGGAAATGTGCAGAACTTAACAATTCAAGAATCTGCTGAAAATGCAGCAACAAGATTTTTTTGCGTTGGTAATAATTCAGACCTTGGAGATGACGCAAGTCAACCATACTCGGCTGCGGCTGCTACTGAATTGCTTAATGATGGTTGGCCACTGCTGGACGCAGAGCAACAAATGAAAGACACTATTGACGAAGACATTTTACATAAGCAAGCAACGAGATATTTAATTGAAGCGCGGCCACCGATAGTTTCAATTACTCTTAACTGTAACGGCGCAATGTATCCAACAGTTGGCGCATATGTGCCAGGTGATTGGTGCTCATTAGTTGTTAATGACCCGTTTGTGCAAATGCGACTAGCCAATGATCTTGAGCCGCGCGATACTGTAATTGTTAGAAAAATAGATAGTTACTCGGTGGCAGTGCCTAACTCGCCTGCTTTTCCTGAAACGGTAACAATGGTACTTATTCCTGAATGGCAGGTTGACGCTCGTGGCTAGCAATCGTCTCAGACGGACCAGAACCGTTTCTAAGTACCTAACAAGTGTCGATAGTCGACTAAAATTACTTAACAAACGTCCTGCACCGCGAAGAATAACAAACAATGTTATTCAAAGCAGAAGTTTCAGACGCCAGGCCGTTACGACTAGTAGTCTTGGGGCACGCAGCGTTACAGAGCCAACAATGGGCTTTAATTCTGTATCTAGTTTTGCAATTCAAGATGGTGCAGTTACATACGACACATTGTCTACAGAAGTTCAGACAGAGCTCAGCACAACAGAGTCATTAGCAAACATTGCATTAACAAGCGCAAATGGAAAAAATGCAATATATCGTCAATCAACTGCTCCACCTACAGCAAATGAGGGTGATATATGGTTTGATGTTGGAAATGACAATAGAATGCATCGACGGTCATCCGGTGCTTGGGTAGGGTTTTCTTTAGGCGATAAAGCTATTGCAAGTCTCAGTGCTAATAAAATTACTGCTGGCTCTATTGATGCGCAAAATGTTGTAATAGAAAATCTTGATGCTGGCAACATTACAGTAGGAACACTTTCAGGTATTGGTATTGCGCTTGGTGACGGCACTAATGTTAATTTTAGAGCAACTAATACCGGACTTATGAGAGCAATAAACGCTGAAGTTACCGGATTTATCCGTGCAACTACTGGATTTATCGGCGCTTGGGAAGTAGAGCAAAGCGGCCGTTTAGTGAGCACTAGCAGCGCCGCGCCAATGATATTTTCTCCTACTGAAAATGGCGGCACTGGAGCAATTGCAGCATCTGGAATACGAATTGGAAATGGCGACATAACTTGCAATAACATATCTATGTATGACCCTGGCGCCATATATTATTTTGGCCAAGACGGTAGCTCACACGGTATAGGCTTTGCGTATGACGAAGGCTCGCAGAGATTGTTTGCACAAATAGATGGTAATCTTTGGTATCATATTGCAAAAGGTACTGCAATAGCGCCTGGAAGCAATGTTACTGAACCAATTGATGGGCCACCAGACGTGCCTGAAGATCCAAATGATGATTTGGGTGGCGATAATCCACTAGACGGCACAGCGCCTTGCCCAAGTGGTTTAGCGCGAGGTTCAACATACAATAACGGTACTTGTTGCGGTATTGGTAATTGTTTCCAAATTTGGCAAGTCAATAATGACTGCACAGTAGAGTTTGCATATCAAGAAGGTCCTAATTGCACAGGATGCGTAAATTGTCAGATTGTAGATCCTAACGAACCACCGCTACTTATTTGTGGTGTACCACCTACTGGCGGCACTGGCACATGGGCACCTTCTGGTGCTCCTGTATCTCGTGCGCCTACCTATGGTGGTGCAACATGCAATCAATGCGAATTATCTGTATGGCAAAACTACGCAAAAACTGGGTGCGCAGATTTTGATTTGCTGACTGGTTGCGTGTATGTTGGTTGCGACCAAGGCGGAAATCCAATAACAGAAGGAGCTTGCGGCCCTCCGCCGGGTAATAACACTGCTGGAGTTTTTGCAGACGGTCAATGCTGCTCAGGCGGCGGCGCTTGCTTTAAGTACATGATTAGAGCTGCCGATTGCAGTGTTACATTTTCACATTGCGATGGACCTAATTGCTCACTGTGCACTGACCCGCCGCCGGTATCGTGCGGTTCTCCGTCAGATTCGACGGGTTGGACTGCTTCGGGTGGGCAATATGAACTAGGACCTACCGCTGGTGGTGCAGCCTGTGCTTCAACTGCAATGAGCATTTGGCAAAACTACACTAAATCCGGCTGCCCTAACTATGCAGTGTTTATCGGTTGCACGAATGCCGGCAACCTATGCGGATTAAATCCACCTGACAATGGTTGGTTTCCGTCAGGATATCTTGACTCTGCGCCGACTGCAAATGGCGCCAATTGCAACCCTACGACTGAGCGCGCGACTTTTATAGTATACACTAAATCCGGCTGCCCTGACTATCTCGTATTTGTAACATGCTATTTAGTGGCTACTGATTGCGGCTCTCCGCCAGGAAACGGTTGGACAACTTCTGGTGGCGAATATCAACAAGCGTATAATGCGGGCGGTGCAACGTGCGCTGCTGACCAAGTCAGTATTTGGCAAAACTATGATAAACCAGTATGCGCTACTTTTGCGCTATTTCTTAGATGCGAAGGTGGCG